>Ga0208749_1000181_pt1 | contig 15832 bp, 22 predicted proteins | sample Knorr_S15_td_DCM_FD_185601 | JGI IMG/M metagenome (GOLD analysis project Ga0208749, IMG submission 185601) | Marine microbial communities from Southern Atlantic Ocean transect - Knorr_S15_td_DCM_ad_63m_LV_B (SPAdes) (version 2) | ecosystem: Environmental > Aquatic > Marine > Oceanic | place... | reverse complement strand
AAACAGATTCAACATCGCAAAACTTCCTAGACAGACTGGTAAGAGCACCACTGTGGTCGCCTATCTTCTTTATTATGCTATCTTCTACGATAGTGTTAACATTGGTATTCTTGCTAACAAAGCATCCACTGCTAGGGAACTCTTAGGTAGACTCCAATTAGCATATGAGAACTTACCTAAATGGATGCAACATGGTATTTTAGTATGGAACAAAGGTAATGTCGAACTTGAAAACGGATCTAAAATCTTGGCTGCTTCTACCTCTGCTAGTGCAGTTAGAGGTATGTCCTTCAACATTCTATTCCTTGACGAGTTTGCATTCGTCCCTAACCACGTCGCAGAACAATTCTTTGCATCGGTATATCCTACTATTACTTCTGGTAAGTCAACAAAAGTCATAATCATATCCACTCCTAATGGTATGAACCACTTCTATAAGACGTGGGAAGATGCTAGGAGAGGTAAGAATGGTTATGTAACCAATGAAGTACATTGGTCACAAGTTCCAGGTAGAGATGCTAAGTGGAAAGATGAGACTATTAGAAATACTTCCCCAAGACAGTTCGCACAAGAGTTTGAGTGTGACTTCCTTGGATCTGCTGATACTTTGATTAGTCCAGCAAAATTACAAACCATTCCATTTACAGACCCTATTGCGAGCAATGCTGGACTTGACATCTATGAGAGAGTTGAAAAAGATCACGAATATATCATTACTGTTGATGTTGCCAGAGGAATTGGTGGCGACTATTCTGCTTTCGTCGTGTTTGATATCACCACTATCCCGTATAAGATCGTTGCGAAGTACAGAAATAATGAGATTAAACCTGTACTGTTTCCCTCAGTCATCTTCCAAGTAGCAAAGGAATACAACAATCCATATATACTTGTCGAGGTAAATGATATAGGGGATAGCATAGCAGCAACATTAAACTATGACCTTGAGTATCCTAACGTACTCATGTGTGCTATGCGTGGTAGAGCAGGTCAAGTAGTAGGTCAGGGCTTCTCTGGTACTAAGACTCAATTGGGTGTTAAGATGAGTGTAACCGTAAAGAAAATTGGTTGTGCTAATCTTAAAGCAATTATTGAAGAAGATAAATTATTATTCAATGACTTTAATATTTTCCAAGAACTTACTACGTTTGTTCAAAAGAAACAAGCATGGGAAGCAGACGAGGGATATCATGATGACCTTGTAATGTGTATGGTATTGTTTGCATGGTTAGTCATGCAAGAATACTTTAAGGAAATGACCGATCAAGATATTAGGAGAAGAATCTATGACGAACAAAGAAATCAAATTGAACAAGATATGGCTCCTTTTGGTTTTATCGATGACGGTATGGGTGACGATACCTTCCTTGATGCAGACGGCGATCTGTGGGCCTACGGAGACAAGCAAGAAGAGGTTGGCTATATGTGGAACTACTGATGGATATTGGGGAGCAGTTTTCCCTAGAGCACCTTCTTTTTAAAGAAAGAAGATGTAGATCTTGTGGGAAAATGAAAGATCTAATTTCAGAGTTCTATCTAACTAGGAAGACAAAGAAGGGTCATCCTTCTGCATATGCATATGAATGTAAGGACTGTACTGTCAAAAGGGTTATGGAGTCTAGGAAAAAGAGAGATCCATTTAGTGATTGGGGTTATCCAGATTGGTAGTTCATGCATAGTTCACCACCTCTGAAACATTGAAAAATCTAAATACTTTTAGATAAATTTGATATCTAGAGGTAAAAACATGGCAAGTCAAGTCTCGCCTGGTGTTGTTATTAGAGAAAGTGATTTATCCAATGCGGTAGTCGTAGGAGCACTAGCAATTCGTGCTGCTTTCGCTTCTTCTTTCCGCAAAGGACCAGTAGGCAAAATAGTAAACATAGGTTCCGAAAGGGAACTGATTGATACATTCGGCGCACCATCTGAGGCTAACGCTGGCGATTGGTTAGTAGCATCTGAGTTTCTTCGTTACGGTGGACAACTAGCAGTTGTTCGTGCTGCTACAGGAGTCGTTAACGCTGCTACTGCAAACCCAGTTTTGGTTGCAGACAAAGATGCGTTTGACGCAGGTGTATCAAGCGAAAAATTCATAGCACGTTCTGCTGGTACCGATGGAAACAACCTTCGTGTTGTTATCGTTGACAAAGGACCAGATTACACAATAACTAAAACTGCTCACGGTTTATCCGCTGGTGGTACATATACTGATGACAACACTGTTGCTCATGAAGTATACAAAGTTGTTGATGCTAACACCTTTACAGTTATTAAAGGTAGTGCTGCTCCTACACCTGCTGCTGGTGAAACTTCTGCAGCATATACTGCTTCAAACTGGAATGCAGAAACAATTGGTTCAACTGGTTTAACTTACAAAGCAATTGCTCCACGTCCTGGAACTTCAGCATATGCTTCTGAGCGTTATCTATCAAACGACGAAGTACATGTCGTTGTTGTTGATGAATCAACCAATAATATTGTTGAGAGACTAACTTATCTTTCAAAACTATCTGATGGTAAGACACCTGAAGGTGGATCATCTTATTGGAAAGATTATGTTAATGAGTATTCAAACTACATCTATGCTGGTGTTCCTTTACAAGCAGCTGATGTTACTACCGCTGGAGAAGATCCTGGCGCTGCTGCTGCATCTTATGGTGCTACTGCTGCTAGTCCACTAATCCTATCAAGGATTCTTTCTACTGCTGGTGGTGCTCTATCTGGTGGTGTTGATGACTACGCATATACTGCTGGAGAAATTCAGTCAGCATATGATGAGTTTTTAGACACTGAAGAAACAAGTATCGACTTTGTTATAATGGGTGGTGACGGTGCTAATGAAACTGACACAATCGCTAAGGCACAAGCAGTTGCTGCTGTTGCTAATACAAGAAAGGATTGTGTTGCATTTGTTTCACCTTGGACTGGAACTCAGGTTGCAACATCTGGTGGTGCTGCACTAAGTTCTGCTCAGCAACTTACTAAGACTCTTGAGTTCTTTGATAACGTTGCTTCTAGTTCTTATGTTGTTCTAGACAGTGGTGTTAAGTACACTTATGACAGATTTAACGACAAGTATCGTTACGTTGGTTGCAACGGAGATGTTGCTGGTCTATGTGTATCAACTTCTGCAATACTAGATGACTGGTTCTCACCTGCAGGCACCAATCGTGGTGGTCTACAGAATGTAGTAAAACTCGCTTTCAATCCTAACAAGGCACAGAGAGACGATCTTTACACTAACAGAGTTAACCCTATTGTTTCCTTCCCTGGCGCTGGTCCTGTTCTCTTTGGAGATAAGACAGGTCTTGCATCACCTTCTGCGTTTGACAGAATTAACGTTCGTCGTTTATTCCTTAACGTTGAGAAGAGAGCAAAGGCTCTTGCTGAAGCAGTTATCTTTGAACAAAATGATACTGTTACTCGTGCAGGATTCAATGCTTCTATCTCTTCTTATCTTGCAGAGGTACAGGCACGTAGAGGTGTTACAGACTTCTTAGTAGTTTGTGATGAGTCAAACAATACTCCTGAAGTTATCGACAGGAATGAATTTGTTGCTGAACTCTACCTCAAGCCTACCCGTTCTATTAATTTCGTAACAGTTACAGTAACTGCTACAAGAACTGGCATTTCCTTTGAGGAAGTCGTCGGTAGATGATGATTCGATACTAATTAAAACGAGGTAAAAAACAATGGCAACGTCAAACGTAAGTACATTTCTACAAAATATTGGGCAAGGCGTAAAGCCCAATATGTTCAGTGTGGATATTAACTTCCCATCCGCACTAAAAGAACTCGCCGCAGATGCTGTAAATCTAAGTGAGGTTGAACTATCAACTCTCATGTGTAAGTCTGCAGCACTTCCTGGTTCTAACCTAGGTGTTATCGAAGTTCCTTTCAGAGGAAGAACTGTCAAGATTGCTGGTGATCGCACCTTCGATACTTGGTCTGCAACCTTCTTTAACGATAAGGACTTCAAACTACGTTCCTTCTTTGAGTTCTGGGCAAACCAGATCAACACTCATGAAGGTAACACTTCACCACTATTCAAACCTTCTACTCAAGGTAGTGATGGTTACATGGCATCACTCTATGTTACTCAACTAGAGAAAGATGCTAGTGCAAGTGGTGTTGCTCTTAGAACATATGAATTAGTTCATTCATTCCCAACTAACGTCTCTCAAATCGATCTTGCTTATGATAGTAATGATCAGGTTGAAGAGTTCACAGTTGAGTGGCAGTATTCATACTTCAGAGCTGGAAATGGTCTATCCACATCAGCTGCTGGTTCTTCAGTATCAGGTAGAGTTGGAAACAACAAAGAAGTAGGTTGATAAATAGTTGAACGATCAACTATAGTTTTAAATCATGAGTCAGTTATTTGGCTTCCAGATTAATAGAAAGGAGGGAAAGAGGGGTCAGTCCCCTGTCCCTCCTTCTGCTGATGATCCCATTGCAGTTGCTGCTGGTGGGTATTACGGAACTTATGTGGATACGGATAACTCTGCTCGTAACGAGTTTGAGATGATCCGTCGCTATCGTGACATGGCAATTCACCCTGAGGTGGATAGTGCAGTTGACGAGGTTGTTAATGAGTTTATTGTTAGTGACGCATATGATTCCCCAGTAGAAATTAATCTGGATAATCTTGACACGGGTAATAGTGTAAAAAATAAAGTACGCAAAGAGTTTGACTATATCAAACGTCTTTTAAATTTTGACAATCGAGCACATGAGATTGTTAGAACTTGGTATATTGAAGGAAGGTTATTTTATCATAAGGTCATTGACCTAGAAAATCCAAAGAAAGGTATTACGGAACTTCGGTACATTGATCCAATGAAGATCAAGAAGGTCCGTCAAAAAATCGACAATGCTCCAAAAGATGCTCTAGCACGTGCAGCAATTAAAGGCACAGCACTTGAGTATGAATATGGTACGTTTGTAGACTACTATCTTTTTAATCCAAAAGGGTTCTATAAAGGTGGTGTCTTAGGACCAGTTGGTGACATGTCATTGTCACAAGGTGTAAAGATGGCAGTAGATTCTGTCACCTTTGTTAATTCTGGACTACAAGATTTAAACAAAAGAATGACTCTTGGTTACCTTCATAAGGCAATCAAGTCTCTTAATCAACTTAGAATGATTGAAGATAGTCTTGTTATTTACAGACTATCCCGTGCTCCTGAACGTAGGATATTCTACATCGATGTAGGTAACCTACCTAAGGTAAAAGCGGAACAATATCTTCGTGATGTTATGAGTCGCTATCGTAACAAACTAGTGTATGATGCAAACACTGGTGAGATGCGTGACGACAAAAAGCACATGAGTATGCTAGAGGATTTCTGGTTACCTCGTAGAGAGGGTGGACGTGGAACTGAGATCACCACCTTACCTGGTGGACAGAACTTAGGCGAACTCAAAGATGTTGAGTATTTTAAGAAGAAGCTTTATAACAGCCTCAATCTTCCTCCTTCCCGTCTCACAGACGATAACAAAGGATTCAACCTCGGTAAAACCACTGAAGTCCTCCGTGACGAACTTAAGTTCACAAAGTTCATCGGAAGACTACGTAAAAGATTTAGCGAGTTATTCCACGATATTCTCAAGACTCAACTCATTCTTAAGGGAGTAATTTCTCCTGAAGACTGGGATGATATGAAAGAGCATATCCAGTATGACTATCTCTTTGATAATCATTTCAATGAACTTAAAGAAATTGAAATGATGAATCAGAGAATGATGACTGTCACTCAGATGGATCCATTTGTAGGTAAGTATTTCTCCGTAGAACATATCCGTCGTCATGTTCTTAATCAGACAGACACGGACTATAAGGAAATCGACAAGCAGATGAGGAAAGAGATCGATTCAGGTCTTGCAATTGATCCTGCAGATATGAATGCTCTAGATCAAATGACTGCAGCAAACCAAGCTCTTGCTCCTGAAATTCAGGATGCACAAGCGCAAGATGCTGCAGAAAGAGACGCAGAAGCACAAGATGCAGCGATGGATAGAGAGATTAAAAAGGCGAAAGCAATGCCTAAACCTACCGCAAATACTAAATAACTTATATTGATTCAAATATTATGTCAGATAAAACTGAAAATCAAGTTGCAGGCGAAGTAAATATTGTTGATAAGATCAGCAATAACGATAGATCGGCCGCAATTGATGCAATCAAAGACATGTTATTTGCCAAGGCATCTGATGCTATGGCAGATTACAAGAAGGTTGTAGCGAATACATACTTTGATGAACCTACCGAGACGGAAGCACCCAAAGATGAAACTGATAACGGAACAGATTGAAGACGTCAAACTCCTTACAGAGGAAAGAGACGGAAAGAAAATCCTTTATATTGAAGGTGTTTTTCTTCAATCCGAATTAAAGAATCGCAACGGTCGTATGTACCCATTCGATGTTCTTAACCGAGAGGTTGAGAGATACAACGAAGAGTATGTAAAATCGAAACGTGCCTTAGGTGAACTCGGTCATCCCGATGGTCCTACTATCAATCTTGATAGAGTGTCACATAGAATCACAAGTCTCCGCGCTGAAGGTAATAACTTCATGGGTAAGGCACAGATCCTAGACACACCAATGGGTAAAATTGCATCATCACTTTTAGGTGAAGGTGTTCAATTAGGAGTATCATCAAGAGGTATGGGAAGCATTGAAAAACGTGAAGACTGCTCTGTAGTCAATGACGATTTCATGCTTACAACTGCTGCTGATATAGTAGCAGATCCTTCAGCACCAGATGCATTTGTAAATGGTATCATGGAAGGAAAGGAATGGGTATGGGACAACGGAATTCTAAAAGAGACCGAAGTTGCTAAATACCAAAGGTATATGAACACGGCAACTCGCCGCGACATGGAACAGAAGACCCTCAAAGTGTTTGAGGACTTTCTTTCAAATCTTTGATTTCATAAATACTCTTAGAAATAATTTATTACGGAAAATTACGAGGTAAACTCAATGTCAGATAAGATTAACGAAAAATTTGAGGAGTTCGTTACCCAGAACAAGGTGATTGTAGAGAACGCAGGCGATCCAATGCCTACCGTTACTGCAAACGTTATACCTGGCACTGGTAGTGAACCCTCAGCAGTTTCCGATGCCCAAACTGCTAAGGCAGGTGGCAAGGATCCCGCACCTACCGTTTCTCCATCAGTTGCACCTGGACAATCTGCACCAGCAGATTTAGGTGGTAGTTCTACCACTCCAAATGAGCATGATGAAGATGGTGAAGAGAATCCTGGAGCAAAAGCAGCGGCACCTGTATCGCAAGATGGCAGTGTGACCTCAACCGCTGGTAAGCCTGGTAAGGATCCACAACCTAGTGTTGGTGCTGAAGTAGCATACGGCACAGGCATTGGTGGCAATGTAACATATCCAATCAAAGCTGGTTTTGAGATTGATATGTCTAAAGACGTTGCTGCACTACTAGAAGGTACAGAACTTTCTGAAGAATTTGCAGAGAAAGCAAAGACTATCTTTGAAGCTGCTGTTAAAGCAAAACTTCAGGAAGAGTACGACAAGCTTGTAGAACACTTTACTAAAGCACACTCAGAGAAGTTAGAGGAATCTAAGAAAGAACTCTCTGAAGAAGTTAAAGGTACAGTAGACTACGCCGTCGGTCAATGGATGGAGCAAAACCAAGTTGCTGTTGACCGTGGAATAAGAAATGAGATCACTTCAGACTTTATTGCAGGTCTTAAGGGTCTCTTTGAAGAGCACTACATTTCTATCCCAGACGAGAAAGTCGATGTGGTAGAAGGTATGGCTGAATCTATTCGTGAGATGGAAACACGCCTTGACGAACAGGTCAAGTCTAATGTGAAATTACAAAATCGTCTTAATGAGTCTGCAAAACTCAACATTCTGGCCACTGTGTCAGAAGGACTGGCAGATACTCAAAAAGAAAAACTCGCAGCTCTTGCTGAGGGTCTAGAGTTTGTCTCAGAAGAGTCATTCTCCGCAAAGGTTAAGACCATTAAGGAGTCTTACTTTAAAGAGGCAACCGCTGCACCTGCAGAGATTGCTGATGAAACTCCAGTAGAAGGAGAGAACGCAGAGGTAACGCCAGCAATGGCACAATATCTCAGTGCTCTCAATCGCTGGCAATGATAATATAGTTTATTAACACCATTTTTTCGGAGCAAAAATGTTCAATTCAAAAGCTCTAACAGAAAAGTGGGACCCTGTTCTAGGTCATGAAGGCGCTGGTGCCATCAAAGACAATTATAGAAAGGCTGTTACCGCTGTTCTTTTAGAAAATACAGAAAAAACTCTACGCGAAGAGCGTGGAATGATTAACGAAGCATCCAACACAGTTGGAGCTATCGCACCAGCTGGTCTATCAGGCGATAGTCTAGCAAATACCCCTCAAACTGGTGGACTAGCAGGTTTCGACCCTGTTATGATCAGCCTCATCCGTCGTGCTATGCCAAACTTGGTAGCATACGACATCTGTGGCGTTCAACCAATGAGTGGTCCTACAGGTCTTATCTTTGCGATGAAGTCGCATTATCAAGACGACAGCAGAGCACTACGTGCAGGTGCTGAGGCGCTTTACAACGAGCCAGATTCAAACTTCTCTGCATCTTCTGCAGGTGCTGGTTCATACGACAACACACCTCTCGGAACTGACGACACTAATCCACTTGGTGACGGCGGTACTACCGATGCTAACCCTGGTCTACTTAACGACTCTGGTACTTACGAGCGCGGTGAGAAAGGAATTGCAAGAGAGAACGCTGAAACCCTAGGTTCAGGTTCAACCTTGTTCAACGAAATGAGCTTCAGCATAGAGAAGACTTCAGTACAAGCACGTACTAGAGCTCTTAAAGCTGAATACACATTAGAACTTGCACAGGACTTGAAAGCAATTCATGGTCTAGATGCTGAGCAAGAACTCGCTAACCTATTGTCTAGTGAGATCCTTGCTGAGATCAACCGTGAAGTTGTTAGAACTGTATACACAGTTGCAAAACCTGGTGCACAAAACAACACTGCTAACGCTGGAATATTCGACTTAGACGTTGACTCCAACGGTAGATGGTCAGTTGAGAAATTCAAGGGACTTATGTTCCAGATCGAAAGAGATGCTAACGCTATCGCGCAGCAAACTCGTAGAGGAAAGGGTAACTTTATCCTTACATCTGCTGATGTTGCTTCTGCACTCGCTATGTCTGGTGTTCTTGACTACTCTTCAGGTCTAACTGGTTCTGGTGGTCCTTCCATCGGTGAAGTAGATGACACTGGAAACCTACTTGTAGGTACAATGAACGGAAGAATCAAGGTCTACGTTGATCCTTATTCTGCTAACGTTTCTAACAGCCACTTCTATGTTGCTGGATATAAGGGTTCATCTCCTTATGACGCTGGACTGTTCTACTGCCCATACGTTCCCCTACAGATGCTCAGAAGCATTGATCCTAACACCTTCCAACCTAAGATTGGATTTAAGACTCGCTACGGAATGGTTGCTAACCCATTCGTTGTTCAGTCTAATGGTACTCCAGATCAAGAGACTCTTACTGCATCACGTAACCAATACTACAGACGTGTTCTTGTTAAGAACCTTATGTAATCGAAGTTACGATATTCACACAGGCACCCCACGGGGTGCCTTTTTTATGCTTAAATAAATAAATCTATAATACACACATGAACGGTAGAGTTGATAAAGTCAATATGACTGCTTACATCCATAAAATGAAAACAGGACTTAACAACAAATCTTGGTATCCTGAATGGGATGATAGGCAACGTGGTGCTGCCCAACGTATTTTAATGAATGTGTTGGAGAGATTAGATGAATATTGGCAATGAATTCAAACTACCAATTCATATTATTACTTTGTTTAACACCACTCGTAGTGGTGTTTATTATTATGAAGCTTGCTTTATGGTTAACTGAAACGAATTCGTTTCGCAATGAAACTGAAAAACTCAAAAGGATGCAACGTGGTCCTTATGAAGTTTGGGATGATGAGGAAGATGATAAATGGGATTAAATACATTCACATTTACTGATGAAGAACTATTGTGTTTGCAGGTGTGTTTACAGAATGCACCATGTCCATATGATATAGCACTGAAGAAGTTAGTATCTGAAGTAGAAGATAAGATAGGTCTTCCACCTAAAATAGAGGTAGAACCATTGAGTCTACCCAAATATGATTTAACTAAGTATGGAATATATGATTAATTATGAATTATAAAGACTCTGGTGTTGACATAGATGCTGGAAATGCATTTGTATCAAGATTAAAAAAGAAAGCACCCGCCATTGGTGGATTCAGTGGTATGATGCAGGTTCCTTCTGGTTATGAGGAACCTGTTTTAGTATCTGGCACTGATGGAGTGGGTACTAAGATCAATGTTTGTAAGGTATTCAATCAATGGGATACCATAGGCATAGATCTTGTAGCTATGTGTGTGAATGATGTGATCACATGTGGAGCACGACCATTATACTTCCTTGATTATATTTCAACAGGTAAGTTATCACCTATTTGTGATCAAATCATAGAAGGTGTGCTCAAAGGATGTGAGTTAGCAGGTATAGAATTAATTGGAGGTGAGACTGCGGAGCATCCACGTCATGCACCACCACCAGCATACGGTGATGACATTGAACTTGCAGGTTTTTCCACAGGTATTATAGAAAAGAATGAGATCATTGATGGAAGTTTAATTAGAAGTGGTGATAAGATAGTTGGGTTACCATCATCAGGTATACACTCCAATGGATACTCTATTATCAATGATATGTTATGGAGACATAAGATATACTACAAGGATACACCAGAGTTACTCACTCCCACTACCATCTATGCTAAACAGATACAAGAACTCTTAGATGAGATACCTATCATGGGTATGGCACATATAACTGGTGGTGGTTTACAAGAGAACATCGATAGAATAGTTCCACAAGATATGACCGCACACATTGACTGGACATCATTTACACGTCCAGATATCTTCAAGACGATACAGGACAAAGGTGGTATAGAGGAAGAAGAAATGAGAAGGGTCTTTAATTGTGGGATAGGATATGCTATAATAGTACCACGTGACATTGATTACGGTACCCAAATAGGAGAAATCAAATGAGAATAGAAGCTAACCCTGACGCATCCAACAGTGAGTTAGATGCTAAACAAGTTATTCTACCTGGTGAAGATCAAGAACAAGTTGATCATTACTATCAGTATTTGAAGCGTCAACATTACCTAGCATGTCACATGGAGGATGACTATGAGCAAGATTGATACACAAGGTATGAGTGGTCCTGCTATTAAAGGTAGTAAGGACAATGTATTTCCTAAGGATGAAAATGGTAATCCAATCTACCCACCATTTAATCCCACACCATTACCATTGATTGAGCCTAAATTAAGACAAGAGTTAAAGGATCTTATCAACGAGGTGTTAGATGAGCGACAAGCATCCTAACGGTTATACCAAAGAAATGATCAGGGAGTTACTAGGTACTTCCTGTCCAGAGTGGGATCCAACCCATGAGACTGGTAATGAAATAAGAAAGAGAAAGGGTAGAGAGATGAGAGCAGGATTACGACCATATCCTGAATATAATCAAAAGAGAGAAGGACCAAACTTTGATGAGAATGGTAAGTACATCTATCCACCTGGATCAGGATTCAACTATGCTCAGTGGTTAAAAGACCACCCAGACAGTACAGAAGCTGTATCAAGCACAAAAGTATCATGAACACCCCAAACTGGCAGCATCACTCTAAGAAGGATGCCAAACGAAAACTTAAACCTCAGGCACTACGTGCTGCAAGAGAAAGACGCAGACATATGATAAAGCGTCTATTGAACCCCACCAAGCGTGGGGTTTCGTCGTATTATGGGTTAATAAATAGTAAGTAGCTTGTAAATTGACATGTCCGCTAAGTGGTATAAGGAACAACCTTCCAATAGAAATTTCTTAAATCCAATTGGTTTCCTTCTTAAACTGGAGAAGTTTGAGGGAGTGGACTTCTTTTGTCAAACAGCAAATGTACCTGACATTACAATGCCTACCACGGAAGTAGCAAGTCCCTTTAGGTCATTGCCTATCTATCCTGGTGGTGGAGTATCGTTTGGAGATTTTTCTGTACGTTTTATTGTTGATGAAGATTTAAAAAATTACTACAGCATTCACTCTTGGATGCGTGACGTTGGTAATGCAGACCAGATGCAGAGAGATATATTAGAATCTGACATCTATACACAAGGTCAACTTCTTATAGTTACATCACAATACAATCCAGCATTCATTGTAGATTTTAAAAACCTATTTCCTGTTGGGTTATCTAATTTACAATTTGATGCTACAATGTCAGATGCAGAATACATTACTGCAGAAGTTGCCTTTAAGCACCAAGAATTTTACATTCGTGATAAAGATATGAAATCATTATGAATTTTGAATCCCTTCGTAATAAATTTGAAAAACTGAGAGAAGACTGGGCAGAAGATTCTGCTGTTGACTTTCAATTTAAAAACAAACAATACAGTACAGATCTAGGGCAACTTGCTTTAGACATCCCTTTTCAGCACAATAAATACTTAAACCATTACACTGACATTCAACAGATTAAAACCTCTCTGGAGTTTGAGATCCGTAAAGTGGTTAGAGAGAAGCGTGAGTATTACTCTGGCGAAGCAGACGCTAAGACATACGCCGCTAAACCATTTGGGGGTAGGATCTCTACTCAAGATAAGATGAAAGTTTATGTTGAGTCTGACGATGATATCATAAACTTAGAAGCGAAAATTAAATACCTAGATCAAATGCTTTATTGGTTGGATCAGGTAATGAAACAAATTTCCAACAGAGGGTTTCAGATCAAGAGTGCAATTGAGTGGGAAAAATTCGTTAATGGACAATGACAACCACCCTTAATATTAAAAAGAAAAACGAAGTATACATTACAATTCAATCTCCAGAAGAACACGTTCATCGTGAATTGTCTGACTACTTTACGTTTGAAGTCCCTGAAGCAAAATATTTAAAGAAGAATCCTAGATACAAATATTGGGATGGAACTATTCGTCTGTACTCACCAGGTACAGGCGAACTTTATCATGGTCTAATGAAACACTTAGAATTATGGGCTAACGAAAGGCAATATAATATTGAGTATGAGAAGAATGATTGGTATGGGGATATCACAGATGATAATATGTTTGTCTCTCCTGCGGGTGTCAAACACTTTATGGATAAGATTACTAAGGATGGTATCACTCCACGTGAGTATCAATACAGGGCAGTCTATGAAGCGATAAAGAATAATCGTAAGTTACTTCTTTCTCCTACGGGATCTGGAAAGTCTCTTATGATCTATTCCATAGTCAGATACTATGCTGCCACCGCAAAGAAGATACTTATAGTCGTCCCAACTACATCCCTTGTTGAGCAAATGGTTGCCGACTTCATCGACTACGGGTGGAATGCGAACACTCATATTCATAAGATTTACAGTGGTAAGGATAAGGTTACAGATAAGAATATTATAATATCTACTTGGCAATCGATTTATAAATTTCCAAAGAGATATTTCGATGATATAGATTGTGTCATTGGTGATGAAGCACATCTATTCAAGAGTAAATCACTAACTGGCATCATGACTAAGTTGCATAATGCTAAGTATAGGTTTGGTTTTACTGGTACACTAGACGGTAGCAAAACTCATAAATGGGTATTAGAAGGACTATTTGGTGATTGTGAGCGAGTGACAAAAACCGATTCATTGATCAAAGAAGGTTACTTATCTAAATTTAGAATAAAAGTTCTACTTTGTAAACATGCTCCTCAGCATTTCGACACATACCATGATGAAATGGAATATCTTGTATCGCATAGAGGAAGAAATAACCTTATTAAAAATCTTGTTAAAGATATTAAAGGTAATACCCTAGTTCTATTTAACTATGTTGAAAAGCACGGAGAGCCACTTTATGAACTAATAAATAGCATCATAGACCCTGAGCGAAAACTATTTTTTGTTCATGGTGCAACTGATGTAGAAGACCGTGAAGAAGTTCGCAAAATTACAGAAACAGAATCTAATGCTATCATCGTTGCCAGTTACGGCACCTTCTCAACTGGAATTAACATTAAACGTCTTCACAACATTATCTTTGCGTCCCCATCTAAATCAAGAATCAGGAACCTTCAATCGATTGGGAGGGTTCTAAGGAAAGGAGAAGGCAAAGACATCGCAACCTTATATGATATCGCTGATGACATTGGCGGTCAGAATTATACACTCAGACATTTGAATGAAAGAGTAACCATTTATAATGAAGAGAATTTTAAGTATGAGGTTATTAGAGTAAACCTTAGAGCAACCTAATATGGAAGAAGAATTCTATGCCACATTAAAATTAGTATCGGGTGAAGAACTCATATCTAAAATATCCTATCTTACTGAAGAGGATAGGATATTATTGGATCGACCTCTCTGTGTAGAGAATGCTAGAAAAAGACAGGGTGCATTAGAAGTCTCAGGATTTCATTTGAAAGAATGGATCAATGCTACTCTTGAAGAAGAATTTATTATACCTAAAGACAAAGTTATTACCATTACTGAAATAGAAGGAGAGATAGTTGACTTCTATCAAAAGACCCTTCATAGAATAGATGGTGGAAAATCTCTAGCAGGTAGAGGAAAAAAATTGCCCCGTGCTTCGGGGTACGTAGGTTCTGTAAGAGAAATGAAAAAGTCTCTAGAGGGTATCTTTAAGAGAAGTTAAAGCTACAACCCTCCTGAACCCTTGACAGAGTTATCCTACTCAGGTTTTGAGGATTTGTCAACCCCCTTAACAAAACCCTTTACAAAACCCTGACTAAGTGGTATACTTGATACATGAATATTTAAGCAACTTAGTGGCATACACCGTAATGGCAAAAAGGAAACAAACCGAATACTACGTAAATAACAAAGAGTTCTTAGCAGCCATTGTTGAGTATCGTAACAAAGTGCATGATGCAAAGGAATTGGATCAACCAAGACCTCGTGTCACGAATTACCTAGGCGAATGCTTCCTCAAGATTGCTACACATTTATCATACAAACCAAATTTTGTCAACTACATGTTCCGTGAGGACATGATCTGTGATGGTATTGAAAACTGCCTCCAGTACATTGATAACTTTGACCCAGAGAAATCTAAGAACCCATTTGCCTACTTCACTCAGATTATATACTATGCGTTCTTGCGTAGAATTCAGAAGGAGAAGAAGCAACTTGAGATCAAAGGAAAGATCTTGGAAAGGTCTGGATACGATGAGGTAATGCACACCGACTCTTACACTGGGGATATGCAAGGTATGAATGCTTCCTATTCTGATATGGGTAGCATCAAAGAAAACATAGAAACTAGAATGAACAGATGAGCGGCGATTATGAATCCTATGTATGGTACGAAACCTCCTATGGAAGATTTCGTATCGAGAAGAAATGCTTTAGAACGTGGACTAGCTACTGTGAGAAAGGTCAGGAGATCCTCACAACAGATTCGCGGAAAGCTGTCATTCATCTCTCAGGATTCCACTTGGAAGGTGTCGCAACCAACTGGTCAAATGCTAGAATTACTAATCCGAACTTACAATAGCCATGAAAATTAAATCACAGTTTTCAACTGAAAGCGATAAGAGAAAACCAACAGAGAATCTTGAACAACTATTAGCAAGATTCACTAAGAGAATTGCACAGATTAAAGGACAAGAACAAACAGATAAGACAGCGGAACAACTTCATTATCTTCGTGGATGTAAAGAAACAATAGAATATCT
>Ga0208749_1000180_pt1 | contig 15835 bp, 14 predicted proteins | sample Knorr_S15_td_DCM_FD_185601 | JGI IMG/M metagenome (GOLD analysis project Ga0208749, IMG submission 185601) | Marine microbial communities from Southern Atlantic Ocean transect - Knorr_S15_td_DCM_ad_63m_LV_B (SPAdes) (version 2) | ecosystem: Environmental > Aquatic > Marine > Oceanic | place... | reverse complement strand
TTTTATTATTATATTTAATTTTACCTTTATCAAATATTATCTGATTATTTTTTATAGATGTATTATTAGAATATATATCACTCAAAAAAGATTTTGAATCTAAGTCATAAAATAAATTCATATCCAAACTACCTTGAAAATCTTTTGCCTCATCTAAAAAAATATTTGCTACTTTTAGTGGTAATTTTTTAATTTTTAAAGACCCTTTACCTTTTAATATTCCACCTTCCAAATCAACAGAAAATTCTTCTTTATTATTAATTTTGCTTGGATCATTAGATAAATCGAGATAACCCTTTAATTTAGTTTTTAATTTGTAATTTACTGGGCTAGCACCTTCTATACTTAGTTCTGCATCATATCTACTTACAAATTTACTTAAATATCTTTTCAAGTTAAATTTATCTTCCAAAACATTATTTTTCTCAAGAAAATCATCAATAAATTTAATCTTTTCTTTAAATGACATTTCATCTTTACTTATTTTCAAATCTTTTAAGAAGTTAGATTTGCTAATTGGTGTAGTTTTCTTATTATCAAAATCAAAAATATCAAAGGCTGTTAGTATGGACCATTTGGTACTAATATTCTTAAAATTCGCATTTATAACGTTATTCTTATTAGGATTATATTCAACTTCAATCATGCCTCCATCAATTGGATATAAAGATGAGTTGATATAAAAAGATTTGTCTTTAAAAGTAAACTCAAATAATGAATTAGCAAGCTTAATATTTCTATATTCACCTAAACTCCATGCCAGTCTCCCATCCAAAGATGATTGATCATAAGCAATGTATCCTGAACCATTTATAATTCCACTAATTCTATCGAATTGATTATTACTAAAAGAAAACTCGAGTTCATCAAGGGGGAAATTATTAGCATTCCAAGTATAAATATTATCATCTTTAGCTATTTTTAAGCTCCCTTTATTAGAATTAAAAACTCTGCTAAAAATTAGATTTTCTAATTTGATTTTGGAATCAAATTTTATTGAGAGAAATGAAGGGATTGGAGAATATCTGTTATTCATATTTAAGAAATATTTATTTTTTTCATTTTTAATCTCACCTTCCCATGTTTCTCTAATTCTTATCCCTTTATAGTGAGGATAATCAAGATTAAAATTTATCAAAATTTCGGGATTATTTATTTTTCCTTTTAATTCTCCTTTCGCAGTAACAAAGCCTCTTATTTTTCTACTACGGAAAATATTTAAATTAGATAATTGAGTTCTTGTTAAATCAAACCTGGAATTAATATCCCCAAAATTTAAACCTTTTTTATCAATCCAATAGGGTATATTTCCCGATAATTTAATGTCTGGATTTAAGCTATTTAAATATCCAATACTTCCTTTTAGATCTATATTGTTTATATTTTTATTTAATGGGATTTTGAGATTAATATCTGAGATTAAAGTACCATAATTAAGATTTTCAGTATTAGCTTTTAAATGATTATCTTTACAGATAAACCTTAGGGAATCCGAATTTATATTCTCTGCAAAATCAGAGGCATTTATAATTAATCTATTTAAAGAAAATTTTCCTTTACAAAATGTTTGAGATTTTGATTTATAAAATCTTAAATTAGATTTAAAGTTACCTTTCTTTAATGAAAATTTCCTCGTTCCTATTTTATATTCTGAGCCATCTAAATTAACACCCTTAGAAAAGACCTTCAAATTAAAAAAGTCTTGATTTAACTTTGTATTTAATTTTAATTTTAATTTACCTTTCCCTTCAAAGTTTGATTTAACATTTCCAATAATTTGGCTATTATTAGACTTAAATATAACGTCACCCTTTACTTTAGTTGCTAAACCTATATCTTTGAATTTCAAAGTACCATATTGAGCTAAATTAAAATTCAAGTCATAATTTATCTTTGATTTAGTAGTAATTTCTTTATTTGAATAAGATTTACCCTTTTTAAAGAAATCTTTATGAACATTAATTTCAGTTTTTTCAGGCTTTATTTTTATAATCCATTTTTGACTTAAAAATGATCTTAAAGGCATAATACCTATATAAACATTTTTCGCTTTAATTTCAGAATCGATATTTTCCTTATCAATTATTTTTGTATTAGCCAAAGAGATACCTAGCAACCTAATTCCAGAAAAATCACCTAAATCAACTTTTTTATTTAAAAATTTTTCTATTCTCTCTTCTAATTTTAATTTCTTGGAACTATAAGTTTCTTTTAAAAAATTATTTAATAAAAAAGTGCCTACGAAGCCAAGGGACAAAATAGCTCCTACAAAAAATAGTTTTGTATATAAATCAAGAGATCTATTTTTTTTCAAGTTAGAACCCAAAATAGAGTAGGCTTACAAAATATAAGAAATTAATCAACTCAAAGCCAATAAAATGTCCTTTTTTGAACTATTAAATAATACTCCAAAAATTTTTGGGTTTCTAGGAATATTTCTTTCGCTTATTACTATAGTTGCTTTTATTTTTAATTTTGGTTTTAAATTTCGTATAATAGGTGCAACTATATTCTCATTGTTACTTTCTCTAAGTAGCTGGGCATTTATGCAAAGTTACAGCGAAAAGGTATTAGTAGAAGGGGCGAGATATGTTCCTATTGTTTATGATAATGGCTTTGATCTGATTATTGCTAAAGCTGAAGATGACTTCCCAGGAGAAGCTATCGAACCAACTTTACAGCAATTATCAGATAATCTTAGGAAAGGAAGTAGGTCAGGTGCAAATGTAAAAATAAAAATAAGAAAACTTGAGAAAATTTCAAATGAAATAAGTAAACCCGTAATAATTGGTGAAATAGAGAAGATTGTCAGTATGAATTGATTTTAATAAATGAAAATTAAAACCTTTTTAGATTATTTACCTATAAATTTTAGACATGAGAAATCCTTTTTAAATCAATACAAGCCAATAGATTTTGATAAATTAACTAATCTTACAGATTTTGAAATAAATAAAATTCAGACTATCTCTCCGCTGTGTACATTAAATAATTTAAAAAAAATAAGAGCTATTGCTATTTTTAAAAAAGAAATTGAAATCCCACCTCCAGCTGCTTATTTACTTTTACATTGCGGCGTGGGTTCAGTAAAAGCATTATCGAGATTAAAACCTTATGAGCTGGAACAGAAAATTAGAAGATTAGAGAGAAGTCTTAGAATTAAAACTGAGACAAACATAAACTTATCTATTTTAAAAGATTGGATTAAAAGATCTCAGCGAATCTGTAAATCTATTTAAATTCTTGGTTAAAAAAATTTTTTAATGTAGAATTTATACAAATGTAAAATATATAATGAAAATTTTTCTGTTTTTTATATTTTTGCTATTCTCCCCCCTAAATCCTGTATCAGGTCAATCCAATTTATTAAAAAGCGTAAAAAAGAATCCGAGTGAAGCTATTAAAATATGTAATAAGTTTAAAGAGTTCAATGAAAAAGGTATTTCTGCTAATTCAGATAAAGCTATAGAATTTGTTTCAAAAAGGAATAAACTAACTCCTGTGAATGCTGAAATCTTCTCCATATATGTTATTGGACTCCATTGTCCTGAGATTATTTAAAACTTAAATGTTTGAAACAAGATGTTTTGACAAGTCTCTAACACTTAGAGATGGAGTAGAACTTGTCTCAAGAATTTGGTTACCTGAAGGCAACGGGCCTTGGCCTACATTATTGATGAGACAACCTTATGGTAGAAAGATAGCTTCAACAATTACCTATGCGCATCCATTATGGTGGAATTCGAAAGGTTATATGGTAATAATTCAAGATGTTAGGGGTATGGGTTCTTCAGGAGGTATTTTCACTGGCTTCTCCCAAGAAGCCAGTGATACTTCAGAAACGCATGAATGGGTAAGGTCTCTAAAAGAATGTAATGGGAAACTTGGCCTTTATGGATTTTCTTACCATGGATTAACGCAACTAATTGGAGAATCGGATTCAGATCCCCCTGATTGTCTATCTCCAGCAATGACTGGGCTCAATATAAAAGATCATTGGTGTTCAGACGGAGGGGCATTTTGGTGGCATAACAATATTGCATGGGGGCTACAAATTGCTGCGCTAAAAATGAGGAAAGAAAATAATTTTCTTGAATGGGAGGATATAAGATTAGCTTTAGAAAGTAAAAGTTATTTAAGAAATGGATTAGAACTTTTAAAAAAATATGATCCTAATAGCTTTATAATTGAATGGCTTAAGAATTTAAAGGATGATAAACCTTTTTTAGAAATAACCCCAATATCATCATGGATAAACAAACCTATGTTAATTATTGGAGGACTTTGGGACCCTCATTTAAAAGGTGCATTTGATCTTTATAAAAAAGCTCGAGAAGCAGGCGGGAATCCAGAAATTATTATTGCTAATGCTACACATCTAAATTGGTGGGAAGGTTCACAAAAATCGTTATTACGATTTTTTGATAAACACTTAAAAATTAACAAAGTTTTTAACTATAAAGAATCTATTCTACAAAGAAAGATATGGAATATTTCATTAAATAAATGGGATGAAATAGATAATAATTATTATTCAGAATATATTTTGGGACTTAAAAGTAATGGCAATGCAAATGTAGATATTAATGATGGAAGTCTTACCATGAATTCAAAAGGATCAGGTTGGTTCACAATCGTTCATGACCCATGGAGGCCAGTACCAGCTGATGGGGGGCATTTAGGACCGAATCCAGGAAAGTTTAATAGAAAGATTATTGATAAACGACTGGATGTCGGAGTTTTTCAAACCAATTTTCTCGAAGAGGATCAAAACTTTACAGGTATTCCAATATTAGAAACTTCCGTAAAAAGTGATCAACCAAACTTTGATATATGCCTTGCTTTATCTCTAGTTGATGAAAAGGATAAAAAGGTTAATCAATTCTCAACTGGGTTTTTAAGAGTTAAAAACTCAAAAATAAATGTAGAATGTAATTATCAAATAACTATGCAACCCACAAACATTTGTTTAATTAAAAGAAGTAGACTTAGATTATCTATATCTGCTGCAGCTTATCCCTCTATTGGAGTTAATCCTGGAATTGGAGACGAAATGATTGGAGCTCCTACAATTAATCATAGAATTACTACTCTAAGTTTTGTACTAAACAAAACATTTATGAAAATGACACCTTTTTTTACGTAAAAAATATCTTTTTTGGGTTAATTATTTGATATTATGAATCCTTAAGATCTACCAGTCATGAGAGAAACAATTAATGCAGACTGGATTAAATCAGAAGCTATCAACCTGGAAAATTGTTGCAATGATAATCCATTAAAAATTTTAGGACCTCATTTTTTTGAAGGACAATGGGTGACTCGAGTGTGGATGCCGGAAGCAGACGAAGTTACTATAAATTTTAAAAATAAAACCTATAACTTAGAGACTCCAAATCACAAGTGGCTTTTTGAGGGAATCCTGCCTGAAGACCCACAATCTAATTATGAACTAAATATTTCACGAGGAGGGATAACACATACACAACATGATCCTTGGTCTTTTAAAGAAGAGTGGATGGGAGAAGTAGATAGACATCTTTTTGCAGAGGGGAATCACCATCATATATGGAAAAAAATGGGAGCTCATCTCATTGAAGATAAATATAAAAATGGCGTTATGTTTTGTCTTTGGGCACCAAATGCAAAATCAATATCAATAATAGGAGATATAAATTCTTGGGATGGCCGGCATCATCCAATGCAAAAAAGGCTAGGTGGAATTTGGGAACTATTTATGCCAAAGATGAAAGAAGGAGATAAATATAAATATGAGATAAGAACGCAACAAGGTCATATTTATGAGAAAGCTGATCCCTATGGATTCCTCCATGAAATCAGGCCACAACATGGTTCAATAATTTCAAAATTAAATAATTTCAATTGGGAAGATAGTTCCTGGATTGCAAATAGAGATTCTTCAAGTCAAATTAATAAACCAATATCTGTTTATGAGATGCATTTAGGAAGTTGGCTTCACGAATCAACTGACAATAAATACTTAGAAAAAGATGGAAAGCCAAGAGATCCAGTTCCAGCAGCAGATTTAAAGCCTGGCACAAGATTATTAACTTATCCAGAGTTAACTAAAAAGCTCATTCCTTATGTAAAAGAAAGAGGATTTACTCATATTGAGCTAATGCCAATCTCAGAGCATCCTTTCGATGGTTCATGGGGATACCAGGTCACAGGATGGTATGCTCCAACCAGTAGATTTGGTACTCCAAATGAATTTAGAGAGTTTGTAAATAGATGTCATGAAGAAGGTATCGGCGTAATTCTTGATTGGGTACCTGGTCATTTCCCAAAAGATAAACATGGACTAGCGTTCTTTGATGGTTGTCATCTTTATGAACATGGCGATCCACGCATAGGAGAGCATAAAGAATGGGGGACCTTGATCTTTAATTACAGCAGAAATGAAGTAAGAAATTTTCTGGTAGCAAATCTTGTTTATTGGTTCGAAGAATTTCATATTGATGGAATAAGAGTTGATGCTGTAGCTTCAATGTTGTATAGAGACTACTTACGTCCAGATGGAGAATGGATACCTAATGAGAATGGTGGGAATGAGAACTTAGAAGCCGTTAAATTTCTTAAACAAGCCAATCATGTACTCTTTCAACACTTTCCTGGTGCACTTTCTATTGCTGAAGAATCAACAACTTGGCCAATGGTTACTAAACCAACTGATATAGGAGGACTAGGGTTCAATTTAAAATGGAATATGGGCTGGATGCATGATATGCTCGATTACTTTGAAATAGATCCTTGGTTTAGACAATTTCATCAAAATAGTGTGACCTTTTCAATAACTTATAATTACACAGAAAACTTTATGCTTGCCCTTAGTCATGATGAAGTTGTTCATGGGAAAAGTCATCTTTTGCATAAAATGCCAGGTGATGACTGGAAAAAATATGCAAATACTAGAGCATTACTAACTTATATGTGGACTCATCCTGGTAAAAAAACGATTTTCATGGGGATGGAATTTGGTCAAAGGCAAGAATGGAATGTTTGGGATGATCTTCAATGGGACTTATTAGAATTCGAACCTCACAAAGGTATTAGGAACTTAGTAGATGACTTAAATAAACTTTATAAAAATGAGCCTGCTCTATGGAAAAATGACTTTGATCCTTATGGATTCCAATGGATTGATTGTAATGACAAATCTAATTCTGTAATAAGTTTTATGAGAAGGGAAAATGACAGCAATGAATGGCTCGTTATTGTAGCAAACTTCACACCCAATACTCATGACTCATACAAAGTAGGAGTTCCTTTAGAAGGATTCTATAAAGAAATCTTTAATTCAGATGGTTCTAGATACGGAGGAAGCAATAAAGGCAATATGGGCGGTAAAGAAACTTTAAAATTTAATATTCATAATTATGAAAATGCTCTTGAGCTGGCTTTACCCCCATTAAGTGTAAGTATCTTCAAACATCAGTCAAAAGAATAAAAAAGTTTATCTAACTCATTGCTTCATATAAATGTTCACATAACGATTTTGCTAAGCTTTGCGTTGTAAGATTTTTAAGTTGGAATTTTAAATTTATTAAAAACATATTGAATTGAAAAATGGGTGACAATTTACCACTTCTGCTTTCTGCCGCATTAGGTAATAAAGTGAATAGGCCTCCAGTCTGGATGATGAGACAAGCAGGGAGATATATGAAGATTTATAGAGATCTAAGAGAGCGTTATCCAAGTTTCAGAGAAAGATCTGAGAATCCAGAACTTTCTTACGAGATTTCAATGCAACCTTTTCATGCTTTTAAACCAGATGGCGTGATTCTTTTTTCAGATATTCTTACACCTCTTCCAGGGATGGGTATAAACTTTGAAATTATAGAAAGTAAAGGCCCAATAATAGAAGAACCAATAAGAACTCTTAGTCAAATAGAAAATTTAAAAGAATTAAATCCAAGTGATAGTTTAAACTTTGTTGGTCAAGTTCTTTCATCTTTAAAAAAAGATGTAAATAATGAAGCGACAGTTCTAGGTTTTGTTGGTGCTCCTTGGACTCTTGCGGCATATGTAGTTGAAGGGAAAAGCAGCAAAAATTATTCTTTAATAAAATCAATGGCTTTTAAAGAGCCTGATTTACTTCACAAACTTCTTGATCACTTTGCAAAATCAATAGGTGAATATCTAAAATATCAAATAAATTCCGGTGCTCAAGTTGTACAAATTTTTGACTCATGGGCAGGCCAATTAAGTCCACAAGATTATGATATCTTTGCTGGACCCTATCAAAAAAAAGTTGTTGACATCGTAAAAGAGGAATATCCCGAAACCCCTATTATTCTATATATTTCAGGAAGTGCTGGAGTTATAGAAAGGATGGCTAAAACTGGAGTAGATATAATCTCACTAGACTGGACAGTAGATATTGAAGAGGCTTGCAAAAGAATCCCTAATGGCATTGGTATTCAAGGTAATGTTGACCCTGGGATATTGTTTGGCAATAAGGAATCAATAAAAGAAAGGATTGATAATACGTTCAAGAGAGTAGGAGATAGAAAATATATTCTTAATTTAGGTCATGGAATTTTACCTGGAACTCCAGAAGAAAATGCTCAGACATTTTTTGAACACGGTAAAAAACTAACTTATTAGTAAGATCTTGGCATATAAAAACTTATTAATAACAGGTTCAAATGGATGTGTTGGCCAATATTTAATTGATTGGTTTTTAAAAAACACGGAATTCAGGCTTTATCTTATGGTAAGAGATAGAAGTAAGTTACCACTTTCTGTTCAAAAAGATAAAAGGGTTAAATTAATCATATGTGACATAAGAGAATCAAATAAATATAAAAAGGAAATTAGTCAAGTTAATTATTTAATACACACTGCTACCGCTTGGGGAGATCCACAAAGAGCATATGAAGTAAATATAAAAGCTTTTGAAAAATTACTGGAAATGCTTGATATTAAAAAATTAGAAAAAATAATTTACTTTTCAACGGCAAGCATTCTTAATACAAATACCGAATTAATGAGGGAATCATTAATTTATGGAACAGAATATATCAAAACAAAATACGAATGTTTCGAGAGACTTAGAGAAAGCTCATTTTCAGACAAAACATTTGCAGTCTTCCCTACATTGGTTTTTGGAGGGACAATTGGTAAAAACAGTAAATATCCAGTGAGTTATTTAACAAGTGGGTTGAAAGAAATTGGGAAATGGCTTTGGTTAGCAAGATTTTTAAAACTTGAGTCCAAATTCCACTTTATACATGCAAAAGATATTGCTCAAATTTGTGGCTTTCTAATTAAAAATCATAAAGAAGCAAAATATAAAGGCTTCAAAAAATTTGTATTAGGTCAGAGATTCATTTCAATTGATGATGCAATCAATATACTTTTAAAGAGAAATAAGATGAAAAGATATTTTGCGATACCTCTTACTAGAAAAATCCTAAAATTCTTATTAAGAATCCTCCCCATAGAAACGACTCCCTGGGATAGCTTCAGCATAAAAAAATATGATTTTAATCATGTCCCAATAACTAATCCAGAGACTTTTGAGCTAAAAAGTCATGCCAAGTCATTAAATGATATTTTAAGATTATCAAAGTTACCAAGCTGTAATAACAATTAAACTTTTTGCTCTAAGGTCACCAAAACCTTGTAATATATATAAATAAAGCAAATTTAAATTATGTTACGTTCAATCCTTACAGGCTTTTTCGCAATAGTTTTAACATTAGGCCTTGGCATATCATCTGTTTCAGCTAAAACTGTTGAGGTTAAACTTGGAACTGATGCTGGGATGCTTGCATTCGAACCAAGTACTGTGACCATTAGTTCTGGTGATTCTGTTAAATTCGTAAATAATAAACTAGCTCCTCATAATGCTGTTTTCGAAGGTCATGAAGAATTAAGTCATGCTGATCTAGCTTTCTCTCCTGGAGAATCATGGACAGAGACATTCGATGCTGCCGGAACTTATGACTACTATTGTGAACCTCATAGAGGTGCTGGAATGGTAGGTAAAGTAATCGTTCAATAAATATATTAATAACTAGAAAGTATTCATTAATTAATGAATACTTTCTAGTTATTAATTAAATTTCTCTTGATTAAAATAATCCCAAGTGAATTTTCAAATTCCGCTTGGGATTATTTTCTTTATGCTAAAGAAATCGCATATGAAAATTATCAACAAAATGTAGATTCTGATAATTTACTATTATCTCTTATAAAACAAGGCAACCTTACTAAAGCTATATTAAGAAAAAATAATGTAAATATAAAAGAGATCGAGAAAAAAATAATTGATTCATTAAATTCGAAGGCAAAAATGAAAAATAAGCAAGCTAATTTATATATTGGCGACACACTTCATAAGGTTTTTTTAAAAGCAAATGAAGTCAAACTTACTTTAGATGATGTAGAGATATCAACAGAACACTTAGTTTACGGTTTCACTTATGATGATTCATATGGTTCTCTAATTTTAAATAAAAAAAGTGGGCCAGAATTTTTAGAGACTCTAAAAGAAATGAAATCAGATCAAGAAAATAAAAACGATTTTGATTGTTCTAATGAATCTTTAGATAAATTTGGCATTGATTTAACACAATCAGCAAGTGATGGGATTTTAGACCCAGTTATTGGTAGAGATGAAGAGATTAGAAGAACAATACAAATACTAAGCAGAAGAACAAAAAACAATCCAGTTCTTATTGGAGAACCTGGCGTTGGTAAAACAGCGATAGTTGAAGGCTTAGCTCAAAGGATTGTTAATGGTGATGTACCTACTACATTACAAAAAAGGCAATTAATCTCATTAGACATGGGTTCATTAGTGGCTGGGGCAAAGTATAGGGGCGAGTTTGAAGAGAGAATAAAAAATGTTTTAAAGAAAGTGAAAGAATCTGAAGGTAAGATTATTCTTTTTATTGATGAAATTCATACAGTAGTTGGAGCAGGTACGAGTGGAGGTTCTTTGGATGCTAGCAACCTTTTAAAACCTATGCTCGCAAGAGGAGAACTAAGATGTATTGGTGCTACAACGATTAAGGAACACAAACAAAATATAGAAAAGGATCCCGCTCTAGAAAGAAGATTCCAAAAAATACAAATTGATGCTCCTTCAGTAGAAGATACGGTCTCGATACTAAGAGGATTGCGAGAAAGATATGAAGTCCACCATGGCGTCAGAATTTCTGATAACGCTTTGGTTGCAGCTGCAAGCCTAAGCGATAGATATATTAATGATAGATTTCTTCCTGATAAGGCAATAGATCTAGTAGACGAAGCTGCCTCAAGATTGAATATGGTCATAACTTCGAAACCTGAAGAAATTGATGAAATTGATAGAAAAGTTCTTCAATTAGAGATGGAAAAATTATCCCTAAACAGGGAAACAGATAACTTCTCTCATGAGAGATTAAAAAATATTAATAATGAACTTAATAATCTCAAGAATAAACAAGAAGAATTAAATGCTCAATGGGAAAAAGAAAAACATGAAATTGATGAGATTACTAATTTAAAAGAGGAAATTGAATCAATACAATTACAAATAGATCAAGCAAAAAGAAGCTTTGATCTAAACAAAGCGGCAGAATTAGAGTTTGGCACTTTAAATTCCTTACAAAAATTATTAGCTAACAAAAGTGAATTCCTAGCCGATTCCTATAAGAATGGGGAGAAAACCCTCTTAAGACAAGAGGTGACCTCTGAGGATATTGCCGAAGTTGTATCGAAATGGACTTCTATTCCAGTAAATAATCTCAACCAATCTGAAAAAGATAAGCTTCTCAAACTCGAATTAATTCTTAAAGAAAAAATCATTGGTCAGGACAGGGCTATTTCTGCAGTCGCAGACGCTATTAAGAGATCCAGAACAGGATTAAACGACCCAAACAGGCCGTTGGCTAGTTTCTTATTTTTAGGACCAACTGGTGTTGGAAAAACAGAACTAAGTAAAGTTACTGCAAAAACAATATTTGATTCAAATTCCTCGATCACAAGGCTTGATATGTCAGAATTTATGGAGAAACATTCTGTTAGCAAAATTATAGGTCCTCCACCAGGATACATAGGTTTTGAATCAGGAGGTCAATTAACAGAAGCTTTAAGAAAAAATCCATATTCATTGATACTTCTAGATGAAATAGAAAAAGCACATAAAGATTTATTAGATATTCTTTTGCAAGTTCTTGATGATGGAATTATTACAGACGGGCAAGGTCGCACTATTAGCTTTAAAAATTCAATAATTGTTCTCACAAGCAATTTAGGTAGTCAAGCCATAAATGATTTATCTGTCAGAAATGAAGATGCAAATGAAATTAAAAAGGTTATAGATTCCGAATTAAGAAGATTCTTTAAGCCCGAATTTCTAAATAGGCTTGATGAAATAGTAATTTTTAAAAATTTAGAATTCCATGAATTAAAAGAAATTGCAGAAATTCAGCTGAAAAATCTAGAAAATAGACTTATAAAAAAAGACTTAATATTACACATCACAGATGATGTAATTCACGAATTAGTTAAAGGTAGCTTTGATATTAATTATGGAGCACGACCATTGAGAAGGATTATTCAAAAAGAAATTGAGACAAAAATTGCAAATAATATTTTGGAAAACAATTATTTAAATAAAAAAGAGATTAACGTTTCTATAAAGAGAGGAAAAATATCAGTTAATTAATAATTTAATACCCATTTTAGTAATTATAAATTCAATATCTTCAATCTAGAATTTGAACCAATCTGGCATTGTTTCATAACTGGCTTTATTAGATTTATTTTCTTTTGACTCAGTTTTCCAACAACATGTCCTTCCCTTATCTTTATCTTTCAAATATTCGTTTGCCCATTCCCAAATTAATTTAGAGGTAAATTCCATTCCTACATTATCCATAATTCTCAAATCTAAAGCCTCTAATTCATGTAATTTTTTCCAGTAATTAAGAAATGGGTCATTCTTATTTATCAAAAAAGTATGATCAAAGTGTTCCTTAAGTTTCTTTTCAAGTGGCTTTAAACTTGAGAAATCAACGACAAAACCATTTATGTCTAATTCTTTTGCCGTAAACCAAAAAGTAAATGCTCTTGAGTAACCATGAACAAATCTACAATGACCTTCATGTTGCCATTGTCTATGAGAGCAAGGAAAATCCTCATAACTTTTACTGCAAGAAAATTTCAAAGAATCAATAAACATCAATTAACTGGTAGGATAATTTTAATTAACAAAAAGTCGATAGGGTTTAACAAATTAAACATAATGGCTTATTCAACAAATTTTTCGATTGAAGATCTTCACTTTGATAATTATGGATTAATCCCTGCGATAGCACAAGATTGGTTAGACGGATCTATTCTTATGCTTGCCTGGATGAATAAAGAATCATTAACAAAAACACTTGAGACAAAAAACGTCCATTATTGGAGTAGATCAAGGTCTGAAATCTGGAGAAAAGGAGCTACGAGCGGCAGCATTCAATTACTTAAAGAAATAAGATTTGATTGCGACAATGATGCACTTGTTCTATCTATTGAACAGAAGGGTTCAGGAGCTTGTCATACTGGAGAAAAAAGTTGTTTCTTCAATGAAATAGAAAATAATCTAACCAATAAAAAAGAAAAAAAAACAAACCCTTTCTCTAATATTTGTTCTGAATTATTTAATACTATTAATGAAAGATCAAGAAGTCCTATAGAAAAAAGTTATACAAGTTATTTATTAACAAAAGGAAGTAATACTATCTTAAAAAAAATTGGAGAAGAATCAGCTGAATTTATAATGGCTTGTAAAGATAAAGACAAAGATTCAATATCAAATGAAGCGGCCGACTTAATATATCATCTTCAAGTAGCCCTTTTGCATAATGGAGTTGAGTGGAGAGATGTTCTTTCCGTTCTTGAATCCAGAAGGGGAAAATAAATTTTCGAATTCTTAATTTTGCTTAATTAGTTGCAAAAATACATTAAGAAATATTGGATAATTAATTAATAATTATTAATCAATTATTAATTAATTATTACATGTATAGCTTATTAAAGAATTAACTCTAAGTTAAATACATTACAAAAGGAGTAAATCGTGAGTTCATTAAGCGATTTTCTTGGAGAAATAGGACGTCATCAACTTTTGACTCCAGAGAAAGAACTCACCATGGGCAGAAAAGTCCAAGATATGGTAGTACTTGTTAATAGATGTCAAACTGCAGGTGGGAAGGGTCCAGCTTGTGAATATTCAGATGAAGAGAAAAGAAAAATCAAAATTGGAGAGAAAGCTAAGAATGAAATGATTACAGCCAATCTAAGATTAGTAGTTAACCTTGCCAAAAGATATCAAGGTAAAGGACTAGATTTACTCGACTTGATCCAGGAGGGGACCTTAGGCCTTACAAGGGCTGTAGAAAAATATGATCCTTCTAGAGGACACAGATTTTCAACTTATGCTTATTGGTGGATAAGACAAGGTCTAAATAGGGCATTATCAACTCAAAGTAGAACCATTAGAATACCCGTTAATATCAATGAAAAACTCACGAAATTAAGAGCAGCAAAGTCAAAGCTAATGCAACTTAAGGGCATTCCTCCTTCTAGCGATGAGCTAGCTAAAGAAATGAAAATCACAAAAGAGGAGATAGATGAACTACTTTCGTGTGAATTGAGGAGTATTACGGTTAGTCTTCAAGGAACAGTTAAATCTAAGTCAGATCCATCTGAGCTAGTTGACATTCTACCTAGTGATCAAACCCCTCCTATGGAATTAGCAGAACTAGCTGAAAGGTCATCATCTGCTTGGAAATTATTAGATAAAGCCAATTTAACTGAAAAGGAAAGAAGGATAGTAAGGTTGAGGTTTGGTTTAGACGGATCAAATGAATGGAGAACTTTAGCAGAAGTTGCAAGACATATGAGTTGTAGTAGAGAGTATTGTAGGCAAGTGGTGCAAAGAGCATTAAGAAAGCTACGAAAAGCCGGAATTCAGAATGGATTGGTTGATACGTGTAGCTAAAAAGTATTTAATCAAAAAATTAATCTCTATAAAATATGAAAGAGGAGTTTTACAATAACAAAGAAAAAATTTATGATGCAGAAGTTTTAGAAAGTTCATCAATTGATGAAAACATCATTAAAAAAATTCTAATTAAGGCTGGAAGAACAATTGCCAAGACAGCTTTAGAAGTTTTAGAAATGGCCATAGATCCACATACTCCAGCACATGTAAGGGTTTCCTTAATGGCTGTAATAGCCTATCTAATTATGCCCTTTGACCTTTTCCCTGATTTCATGCCTTTAGTTGGGTTTAGTGATGATCTTGTTGCCCTTAGCGCAGTATTAAGTCTGTGGAGTAAGTATATGACACCTTCAATAAGAATAAGAGCAGAAAGAAAGCTTAATAAATTATTCCCGTTTTATTAAATGAGTAAACTATCCCAGCAAGAAGAAAAAGAACTTATAGTTTTTATTAAAGATTGGTTAAAATCCCATAGATTTAATCAAAAAGATCTTGCTAGTGAATTAAATATCAAATCGAGTAGAACATCTGAAATTGTTCAAAAACTTAAAGAATTTCATAAAAAAGGAGGAATGTTCAATATTGCGAAGAATCTCATTAAAATCGAACAAAATTGGGTAAATAATAGTAAAACTTATTCTCAAGAGACAAACAAAACAACACCATATAATCAATTAGATATCGACTCCTTAGTAAACAAAATAAAGCAAGACACTAGTGAATAAATAATTAATTAAAACGTCATGTTTTGATTAAATATTACTTATTTTTTTAAAAGAATATCTCAAGAAACATTATTTCTTTTAATAAAATAATTCCCAATATATA
>Ga0208749_1000179_pt1 | contig 15849 bp, 24 predicted proteins | sample Knorr_S15_td_DCM_FD_185601 | JGI IMG/M metagenome (GOLD analysis project Ga0208749, IMG submission 185601) | Marine microbial communities from Southern Atlantic Ocean transect - Knorr_S15_td_DCM_ad_63m_LV_B (SPAdes) (version 2) | ecosystem: Environmental > Aquatic > Marine > Oceanic | place... | reverse complement strand
ACTTGCAGAAGCCACTGAGATGTTTAGGGCGCGGTCTATACGACCACTGCCTAGGAGTTTGTCATAGCCCATTTCTGTTAGGTCAATTGAATCTCCTTCGGCCATCTGAGAAACTTGCATTAGATTGATGCTAACATTGACATTTCTCAACTTAGGATGGCGGTTAAAACCGTGCATTCCCCAATGTCCAGGCATGTACTTCAAACGGGTCATTAAGCGATGCTTATTGATTCCAGCATTACCACGCCCACCTCGTAGACCCGCACCTCGACCAGCCTTCTTACCGCGGCCGTGGTAACGGGAGCGACCTCGGAATTTGTTTGTTCTTGATACCATTTAATTCACCTCAAATCATCCTCTCGGCTAGAGAAGAAATTTCTTCGCCTCGGAATCCTAGAGCGCCACCAACAGAGTAAGCTCTCTTTATCCCACCCCAGCCCTTTGAGCCTCTTGGTGGGTGTAATCGAAGAACCGGTTTTAGTCCATCAACAGACTTCATTGTAGCCTCTCCAGACGCTAATGCCTTTGAGAAATCCTTGACCGATTTGAAGTCTGAACCCGCTTTTATTGCAGCGTCGTCCACTGGCTTATCTCCGACCATTCGGCCACGTTCTTTGAGAAGGTTCTCAATTGTGCCTGCATCTACTACCCCCCATGTAACGAAGTCCTTGGACTTCTGAAGCATTCCAGCGTAAGTAGAGCTTTCAGGTACAATTGTTGCGTGGTTAACTCGAGTTAAATTCATCATCGCCATTGTGTCACGAATGCTTCGCTCAACACCACGATCACTACGAACTCTTACGATTAGGAAAGTCATTGATTACCCCTCCCGCTTATGATATTAAGACGTCTTTTATCGCCCTGGCTGAATCTTGTTTTATTTAGTTCAACAAGGGCATTGAAGGTAGCCTTAGCATAGTTGATTGTAGTTCTTGTTTGTCCCGCAGAACGACTCCAAACATCGGTCACTCCAGCCAATTGTAGAACTCTACGACCGTAGTCTCCGATAACCAGACCCTTGCCTGATGGAGCAGGCATCAGAGTTACTCTAGTTGATCCTGAGCGTCCTGTGATTTTCAGTGGGACCGAAGTACCAGGGCCACCACCAGATTCCCAAGAGCCATTTCCTCTCATTACTGGGATTAGATTTAGTTTGGCCTTATCGATAGCCTTCTTAATAGTTGAAGCGACTTCCTTACCTTTGCAAATTGCCAGACCAACGTATCCATCACTGTTTCCAACAACACATAGTACGTTGAACCTTACACGTCGGCCTGAATCTGTCATTCGCTGGATCATGTTGACGGCAAGAACGTCGTCCTCAAGTCCAGGTAGTAGTGCATCGACAATCTCCACCTCACGGATTGGTAGTCCTGTATCTAGTGCTTGCTCATAGGTTAGAATCTCACCGTTTGCGACCATTCGTCCTAGACGAGTACGAGGTTGCCAAGTTCGAAGGGCGGCTAGTGGGTCTGGACCACGGCGGCGGCGGACGGGGGCGTCGTCTTCCTCAGCTAAGGCTAGGGCTAGACCTGGGGCGATTGCTGGTGCAGTTTCTACAATTTCGGATTCTTCATCGCTCATGATTAGGCCTCCTCAATTGATTTCTTTGCTGCCTCAACCGCTTTTGCAATCGAGTCATCGATATGTGAACCGTTGATTCTATCGTCATCTGGTAATACATCCTCACCGTGTGGTATCTCCATACCAGCATCTACCATTCCCTTAAGGGCTGCAAACACCCTGTTCCCAGGGGTTGAAGCCGCAAGGCCAATATCGAGAATCGCTTCATTGTGCCCTGCAGAAATAGCTGCCTTCGCCATCGCATATCCAGCAACATAACTTGCCGGAATTGATTTTCGGGAGGCATCGATAGGCCACCCATGCTTCTCAACTAGAGTGTTTCCATCGATTGATACTTGAGTGGTATCACCTGTTGTTTCGTAATTCACCAATTGACAAATTGTCTGAGTATTTGTGACTCGAACAACAGCACGAGCAACGCCTCCGCGGAGCATCTTCATTCTGCGTCGGTAGTCTGTCTCACCGTTCCGGCGACGCTTGAAGCGTAACCTCTGATTCTTTCCGTATGCCATCATTGCTCACCTCCGAGCTTGATTCCGTCGATTTCCATATTCGACTTCATGTGGGAGACAGAACGGTATGAACCACCCTTAGCCTTCCTGTAGTAGTAACGATATTCGGAAGAAGTAAGTGATTCATCTCCTCTCATTTCCTTCAAGGTTCTACGTTGAGCACGAATCGCCCTCATCCAGCGTTCTTTGCGTGGGTTTCGTGAGTTTGATGAACCCTTTCTGGAACCTTGACCTGTTCTACGACCCTTTGACTTCTGAGTTGAGGCCTTTCTAGCACGGGAGCGGCTAGTGCCAACTAATGGACGAGCTTTGATTATGCCCTCATCGATTAGTCTGCGGACATCGTCCTTCTGTACAGCATTTGCCACATCGTCTAGATAGTCCTTGTCAATCCAAATTCTATGGACGCCCACAACGCGTCCTTCGCGCTGGCTAAAGATAGCAGCCGCGAGCCTCTTTTGATTTGTTATCATCATCGCAAGTCACCCCTCCGTGAGATTCGGCGTCGATTGAGAACTCTAAGACCCAAATCGTCAGCTCTATCGTGAATTGCAGATCGCTTTCGGTTACCTACGGTTTTGGCGATTCTAACTGCTTGCGTCTCAGGATCTAAACCTTCGAGATCACTACTGTTGTTGACTAGAACCTCCTCAAATCCAGAAGGATGTAGTCCTCGAGCTGCAGCTATCTTCCCATAGCCAACTCGGACCAAGGCTGAACGGTACTTGCGGTTCTTTCTCTGGCTGGAATCATCACCTCGAGGTTTCTTCCATCCAGTACGGGAAAGACGCTTGTAGCGGAACCATTCCTGCCTTCGGAAGGATGGTGTCTTCTTCTTCTGAGCGGCACGGGTTGCTAATGCAGCCTTTGTATCTTCATCGAGTACTGGTTTTTGGCGGGCAGTGTGGAAGTCGTCCCATTCGTCTTCAAAGAAATCATCAGATTCGAATTCATCTTCTTCGGTATCGATCTGTTCTTCGACCATTTCCTCTAATTCTTCTTCTGCAGGAGTATCCGGAGCCTCTTGTAATCGGGCGATTAATTCCGCCTTCTTTCCAGAAACCGGTAAGCCAGCATCACGAAGTAAATCCTTGAGTTCAGCGACTGTCATGCTATCGTATTCCATTCTAATCCCTCCTCACTCATTCCCCTTTGATACAATGTAAATTCCATCTTGGAAAACACGTCGATCTCTTTTCTTGATTCGGCAAGCACGCTCAATATTGGCTGCAGTTTGTCCAACCTTCTCCCGATCGGCTCCAATGACTGTAACATCTGTCTTATTTGCCACCTTTACTTCTACATCAGCAGGTGACCATGGAAGTGCTGCGACTCTAGGTACCTTTTCACCGAATAGATTGGTGATAGTCATTTCATTTCCTTGAACCTTAATAGTCATAGGAAAGTGAGAATAGACTGCCTTCAATTTGTATTCAAAGCCCGAATCAACACCTCTTACCATATTGTTGAGATGTGCAGCCCAGGTACCAGCAAGTGATTTTTCCTTGCGTCGTGGTAGGTTAACGAACACCTCCACTCCATCAGCTGAATCTCGAACCTCGACGCGGGGGTGACGGAACTCACGGGTCAGGGACTTGCCATCCTTTGCTACGGTAACGTTGTGACCGTCGATTGTAGCGGAAACTCCTTCTGGGAGTTTGATACTGTGTGAAATCATATCCAACTTCGGCATCCTTAATTCCTCCTCAGAAAATGTACGCGAGCAAACGCCCGCCGACACGCCCCTTCTTTGCATCGTGGTGATTCATCACACCTTGATTGGTAGTTAGAATTAGAAGACCAAAATCCTGTGCAGGAAGGTATCTTGATTCCCACTTATCATAATCAGTCCTCTTTACGTCGTGGCTTGATCACACCGCAGCGATTGATTGCTCCAATCAACTCTACACGGAATCCCCCTCCACGGCCATCTTCGATCTTCTGATATTCACCTACGTATCCTGACTGTTGCATGATTGAGAGCATACTTCCTAGAAGCTTGCTCGCTGGGTTAACAGTCACTTCGTAATGTCCTGCTTGCTCCGCATTAAAGATGCGGACAAATGCGTCACTCAATGGGTCAAACTGCATCCTTCATCACCTCATGTATATTTCTTGAACCCGATTTGTGGTGCCACATCTCGGAAGCACTGACGACATAATCTCAGACCATGTCGTCGAATCATGCCGCGCTTGCGTCCGCAGCGGCGACATCCATCGCTTCTGCCAATTCTTTCTCCGTGATCTCTTGCCATACTTCACTCCTCCACAAGGGTAAGTCCGAAGTGTTCTTTGAACCACTCCATGGACTCGGTCTTGCCCACTCGGTGGGGCACCCCTACCTTTGCCGCACGGCGGCGGCGGCGAGATACCCTGTGACCTGGGCGTTCGAGTACGATGTTGATGTCCATGCCGAAGATACCTATGTCTGGGTCATACTTCTGCTCTGGGAAATCGGTATAATCTGCAATTCCGAATGATAGGTTTCCTGATTGGTCGAAATTCCATGCAGGGAGAGTATTTTCTCTCACCCAAAAGGCATCCTTGAGAAATGACTCGGCATTAGTTTGATCGCGAATTGTTACTTTACAACCAATTGGAGCGCCTTCTCGAGTTCCAAGTTCACGATTTGTGCTTTTGGCTAGAGTTCGAACCGGCTTCATACCAGTTAGTAGTTCCAGTACCTTCTCGGCGAGTTGTAAGCGCGCTCCACCTTCGCCAACACCGATATTCACGGTGACTTTAGTAATTCTAGGAGTTAACATTGGATTAGCGACATCACTCATACTTCCACCTCCAGTGGTAGATCTTTCTCTGAACCAATTAAGAAAACGTAATCTGCAACCGTTCCGAATTCTTCGAATTTGACTTCATTGGCCTTTGATGAACGCTTTACATCCTTTGAGACAACCTTTGCAGTGCTACCAATGTGGCTACCACCTGTTAAGTACGCTAACGTTCCTTCTGAGAATTTGTGATGACCTGAAATTTCTTGATTCGGTAATGAAATCACTAGCGTGTCTCCTGAATTGTATTTCTTTGCATCATCAATAGTGATATTTCTTCCATCATGTAGGTGAATCTGAGTCTTTCCGCCACGAATTGTTGTCTTACCCATAACTCGGCAAAGTTTGCTTGAGGAATCCTTGGAAGAAATTGAACGATATCGAAGTTTTCCATTTTCATCCAAAATACAGCGATAGTTATCATCGCCTACTGTTAGGACATCCATTAGGCCCACACCTCTACCGACATCGGTTTCGATTCTTCCATCAACGAGGACCTTTCGAGTTGCAATCATGCGCTTGGCCTCTCTCTTAGAGTGAGCGAGTTCTAGCACATCACGCAATATGACTCCGAGAGGCATGCACATCTCATCGCTGTGTCCACCAGGGTTAGGCTTCTGGACCCAAATGTCAGTTTTGCGAGTAAGTGGCCAACTTCGTGGCATTGTTAATCTCTTCATATGACTGCTACTCATTGTTCAGCACCCCCATTAGCTCTCTCCATGATTCGCTTTATGCGAAGTGGATCTCCATCATACAACTTGGTAACAATAAGATTGGATGGATGAATTGGTAGTGCCTGTTCCTTACCATCAGCAGTGTTGGCGGTAACTCCTTCGACTAATACATAGCCAGTCTTGGTATCAACACCAACAATACTCGACTTAACTCCTGCACGACCACGGGATTGTCCTAGCCTCTTTCCACGTGAATCCGCTTTTACACTGTTTGGGAATCCAAAATCTCCACGCAAAACTTCCACCTCATCCCCGACTCTTACAGTTACGGTACGAATCATTGCTAAATCTGGGTCTTCAGTGACCAAGCGCGCGCGAATACGCTTCCTGCGGACGTGAGTCGGGGCGTCAGTTTGTGCCTGACGCTGTTTTCCTGCTTTCTTACTTACCATACTTCACACCTCACACAATCTGCTTTGCCGTAGCGGCAATCCTCGGCCATCGCTCAGCCGCTTCTCGGCTGACTGGCCCCTTGATATCGGACCCTTTGACATCGCCTCGCTCATTCGTGATGACGCAAGCATTGTCCTCGAATTGTACCCAGGTTCCATCAACTCGACGGAATGGTCTCTTTTGACGCACGATAACCGCATTGAAGATTTGACGGCGGGTCTCTGGCGTACCACGGCGGACGGTGACACGAATCATGTCTCCAACTCCTGCAGAAGGATATCGACGAGCAACGCCACCCTTCTTCAAGACTGTAATCAGTTGAACTACCTTAGCTCCGGTATTGTCAACGCAATCCATCTTAGCCATGCTAGGTAATCCGGCCGTTGCCCTACCTGCTACCCCTCTCATTCAGAACCCCCCTTCTCAATTACACAAAATTTGACTGTTTTGGAAAGTGGTCTGCACTCCATTATTCGGACTGTTTCGCCACTTTCAACCTCGCCAATACAAGACGGTAAGTGTGCAGCATATCTGCGAGTTCTCTTCTCATAGCGCTCGTATTTCTTCATGTACCGAGTGACCTCGCGCTGAACGATAATCGAATTACTCATCCCAATAGATGATACGGTTCCTTCAATGATTTGTCCACGTAGCCTGAGACTTCCGTAGAATGGGCAATTTTGGTCACCATCCCATTCGCCCACAGGGGCACGGACGTCTACTCCAATATCTTTCATTTTCAGTTCCTCCTATATCTTCGGTTAATCCGATCCTCAGGCCTCTGTGTGACGGTATCGCCATCGATTTCGACCTTCTCCGAATCGATTGTGAATGTGATTACATCCTTAGGCAGAGTAACTTCTCCGCTAAGTGTCCTAACTCTTAGAGTTCTACGGGTTTCTTCAACTATCATCCCACTTACTCCAATCAGACTCGGATCTCGGCTTCGAACCACTTCGATTTCTCGAGCCAACCAAGCTGCATGTATGATACTCATTCAGCGCACCTCCACTTGGTAGCCATTCTGTTCGAGGACCTTTGCGACACGCTTCTTGTGTTCGCCTTGGAGTTCGATGGTGCGGCCCTTTACGGTACCACCACTAGCACAGGCGCTCTTCAGCAACTTTGCAAGTTTTCCAATATCGATAGCAGAATCATCGATTCCTTCTACCATTGTTACCATCTTTCCATACCTCCTTCTTACTGTTGAAATGATTGCTTTCTGTTGTTCTTTTGCTATTTCTTGGCAGATGCATAGTTCATCGGGTAGACCACATAGATTGCAAATGCCTGCCATTTGAGTCTACTCCTTACTCCCCTCAGACATCTTCGTCAAAAGACGTGCAATACTCCTTCGTGTTTGCTTGTAGGCGCCCGCATCAGATGATGAACCTCCAAGAGCTTGCTGAGCACGTAGTTGGAGAAGTTCTTCCCTTAGTTCGGCGAGACGTCGCTCGCGTTGTTCAGGGTTCATCTGGTCAATATCTCTAGACTTGATATGTGCCATTTTCACTCCTCCTCTCCTACATCTATTGATTCTTCAGTGGTTTCGGTTTCCATCTCCGCCATCTTTTCGACTACACTGTCGACGACTTCTTCAGTGTCGGCAACCTCAGTCTCTTCTACCTGAGCAGATAATTCGGAATCCTCGTCTGGTATCTCCAGCATAGATACCTCTTCTATTGGACCCAAACCCGATTCTTGTCTGTCTTGAATCGATATTTCATGTGGTAATTTCACCCCGGGTCTCATGATCCTTACAGTACAACCAATTGTCCCTAGTTTCTTGACTGCTGTAGAAAATCCTTCATCCATTAACTGAATAGCAGTTTCACCACAGAATTTAATGTGACCTTTCTGGAATTTCTCAACCCTGTGACGTGCTCCAGAAATCTTTCCTGAAAGTATAATCAAACAACCACGAGCGCCAGCGTCCATAATATTCTGAGAAGTACTATGACCTGCTCGGCGGAAGAACCAACCTCTCTCAAGAGATGACGCTAGTCTGCTCGCCATTACCTGTGCATTTAGACGGGGTTCTTCGATTTCGTTAACCTCAAGACGAGGTTTCTCCAGATTGAAATCATTTTGCAATCTGCGCTGTAATTCATGAATTACCTTACCTCTTCGACCGATCACCCGGCCGACTTGTTCGGCTTGTAAGGTGACCTTAGTCCCATCAGGAGTTCGATTGAATTCAAGACCACCAAAACCAGCCCGCTCGGTCTCCTTTAGAAGATACTCTCGAACTAATTGGCGCTCTATATTGCGGTGAACGATGTTTCGAATTGTGTTTACTTTACTCATCATATTCACCTCAGAATTCGTCTTCCTCTCCTTCTTCATCGCCGAAGTGCTCTAGGAAAACCTCGAGATTGACTTGATAGTGATTCTTGGGTGTAGCACGCCCTTGCGCGCGAGGTTTCCAACCAGTGTGTACTTGACCTCGGTGTGCCGCACAGTGAGTAATTACCATATCTTCAGCATCGATTGTATCGTAACGCTGGCGAGCGTTTTCCATAGCACTGTTAATCAGTTTGACGAATTCTCTCGATGCCTTGTATGGATAGCGCCCTGGACCCATCTTTCCTTTTCGATGACCAGCCATGGTGTTTCCACCCTTTCCTTTTCTAGATCTGCGAGTGTAAGGAATCGCTTCCTTCTTGTCCATTACCTTCTCCAAGTATTCGATAGCATCGACGGCGTTCATTCCGCGAATGAACTTGGCAATTTGGTAGCAGTGCTTGTGGTGGATGTCTAGATTTACTGCACGTGCAGTAGCTAAATTAGAACCCTCAAGCAGTTGAGTGTATCCGGATTGTGGCTTACCTGAAATTCGACTCATTCTTCTTCACCTCACTTCAATGCCACGTGCTTACTTGACCGAGTAGCACCTACACCAGGACCAGTGTGCGTTACCGATCTACGGGTTGGAGCAAACTCGCCCAAGGCGTGTCCTATCATTTCTGGAATAACTTCGACCTTGACGAAGTCGCGGCCGTTATGTACACCGATTGTAGTACCGACCATCTCTGGTAATACGTACATACTTCGGCAGTGTGTCTTGATCATCTTTGAGCCACCATTTGCACGAACCTTCTCTAGGAATTTCTCTGCTTCCTCGGAAAGACCTCGAGATAGTGACCTCTTGGCGCGAGAAGGCATTAGTGTAGCGATACATGGTGCTTCTGGGTTATCCTCTGGAGGATATAGTGGAAGTGCACTCAACTCCTCCATGTTTAATCCACGCCAAAGGAATTCCTTCTTGCGGCGCTCAGCAATTGTCGAGCGACGCTTTCGAGCCTGACGTCGAGCAGTCTTAGATGAGCGGAACATCTTCTTCTTACGTGCCATAATTTACACCTCACTGCTCCCTTGTCCTTCCACGTCCGGTTCGACGTGGAGCGATGTTTCCTACCTTCTGACCAGGTGGCGCATTGCGACTGACAGAGTTAGGTCCGTGAACCGCTTGATGGTTACCTCCACCGTGTGGGTGGTCAACTGGATTCATCGCAACACCACTGACCGTTGGGTAGAGCTTACCACGTGCCTTTGCACGGTAGTGGGCAGCACCGGCCTTCATCAGTGGCTTATCGGTTCGACCGTGGCCACCGAGTACACCAATAGTGGCGCGGCAAGATGCTGCAAGATCTTTCATCGCACCGCTTGGCAGCCGAATCCTGACCTTATCACCCATGCGAGTCTCAAGAATCGCTGAGTTGCCTCCAGAGCGAGCGAACTTTCCGCCGTCTCCAGGCCGGGACTCAATATTACATATCGGAGTGCCCTCAGGAATCTCAGAGAGTTTAGTCACATTACCAGGTCGCAAACTTACGTTATCTCCGAAAGCCAATTCTTGACCAACTGATACACCTTCTGGTGCAGCAATATGAGCAGTAGTTCCATCATCGAACTTGACACGAGCAAGAGGGGCTGTGTGAGCCGCGCTGTGAACTAGGTCAGTTACCTCCCCCATTTTCTCGCTTACGCGCGGGATACGGTTAGCTGCTGGGAACTTGTGACTTGACACCCGATTCTTTGGACTTGAACCGCGGCGTTGTGAACGTGTGCGCTTACCCATAATATCACCTCATCAGAAAGCTCCTAACTTGAGCGCTGCATCCTCCGCATCGTAGCCATCGGCAAGTCGCACAGATGCGTGCTTGCCTGTGATAGTGATCTTCGTGTTGACCTTCGCAACCTGAACATCTAGCAGTTCCTCAACTGCTGCTTTGATATCCGCTTTTGTCGATTCACGCCTAACGATAAATTCGATTCTGTTGTTATTCTCTCTATAGTCGCCCTCTTGGTCTGCGACTCGGCGAGCCTCGAGAGTTTTCTCGGTAATCCAAGGCATTTCAATAATATCATACGGATTTACCATGTCAATCACTCCAGTGCCCCTATTGCATCCTTGGTCCAAACTGTGAGACGGCCTGCATCGCCCCCGGGAGCAAGGTCCTCAACGCTCAGGTCCTTAGCAGCGACAACGTCGACGCCTGGTACGTTTCGAGCGGCCTTTGCCAAGCCGTCAGATTGAGCGACAACCAATAGAACACTCTTCGGAGTTCTATACTTGCGGCCGCGCATTGTGCCCTTTCCTGCGCGTATATTGCGACCGGTACGAGCTCGCTCTAGATCTTCACCTAGTCCAAGACCCTCCATCATAGCAACAAACTTTCGAGTTGAATACTGTAGTGGAATGGACTCTATAGAATACTTCTCGTCTCCTTCTTCGCGGCTCTCTACATATCCATCGATTACGATTGGGAACCTAATACCACTGTCAAATTGATGGCCACGAGCAGCGACAATTTCTGAATTAGCTGTTGCCGAAATTGCTGAGTCGCGTGCTGATGCATTTTCCTTACTATTGATTTTCTGAGTCCAATCTTTCGCGACCATAGGGCCGTGAGCTCTTCGACCACCTCGTGTATGTGGGTTTTGAGCAGCAGTACGCTGTCCTGCTTTTCTCATAATTCGAGAGACACCTCGACCCTTACCCCACCATTCTACTGAATGCTTCATTCCAGGCTGTGGTGCTCGCTTTCCGTCATGCTCGCGGTGACCATAGGCCTGTCTGCGGTTTGCTCTACTGGCCAGAACTGCTCGGCGGATTAAATCCTCACGAACCTCTGAACTGAATACAGAAGGTAGAGTGAGAGACTTACCGTCCTTTACCTCAACTTGATACATTTCCGCTAATAGACCTGCGTCCATTTCTTCTTGCTCGACATTGTTTACCAGATTGTATGACTTTGTCTTCATTTTATCACACTCCCTGCTTGCTCGAAGTACTGACGTAGGTCAAATCTACTTCATGCATTTTCGAATTTGGACGAACGGCGTCACGGAAGCGCAGTAGGCGCTTTGCCGGACCTGGTAAACTGCCCTGGATTATCATGTATGGATTGGTAACTTCTCCATAATGAAGGAAGCCACCTGCCGGGGTCACATCGGACTCGTCTGGATTCGAAATTCGAAGTACGCGCTTGTTTAATTCTGTGCGCTGATGATACCCCATCTGACCTGCTTGACGAATTGTCTTTCGGACATAACCGGTACCGAAGTCACCCATATTTCCAATCTGACGACGCTTCTTTGAGTTCTTGTGACTGAGTAGTTTAACTCCAAATCTCTTCACAACACCTTGGAATCCCTTACCCTTGGTAATTCCAACAACGTCGATTTCTTGGCCTGAATCGTAGACATCTGCAATGGTGATTTCACCACCTAATCGCTCCTTAGCCCATTCGATTTTTTCGGAGTTATCTCCACCAACCAAACCAACTTCCATAATTTCAGGAGTCTTCGATGGTACGCTCTTGACTAAGGAAGGTTGAGTTGAAACGATAAGGCGAATCTCACAAAGAGATGCTCCGGACAGTGCTTCAAATGCCTCTTCATTAGACTCGCCATCTCTGACAGGGATTCGGCCCGCGCGCTTTGCTGGCTTACGGCCCTCTTCCTGATCTCGCTCTCCGCGAGTCTGGTTAGCGAAGCGTGGATGAAGTCCACTTGGGCCTTCTTCAGAATTAGCCCATACTTCTCCTGCGGTTTGCATGCCGTATGGAGTCATGTGGTAGCCACGAATCGCTAGAACCTTCATCGGAGGCGCCTCAACAACGGTTACTGCCTTTCGAACCTCTTGACCTGCCGAGGTTGATTGAGGGTTTGTGTCTCTCATCAAGACATGAGTCATTCCAGCTTTCCATCCCGCAAATCCCTGAACTCGAATTTCATTTGCATCGCTGTCAGGCCATGAAGTAATTCTCCCATAGGGTCGAATTGCCCTCTTTCGAGGGCTAAAGCCCATACTACCTCGGCGGGGATTATGTCGGTCGGCCATTGTTTGTCCTCCAGTAATTACCGGTAAGTTTGCCGCCGTAGCGGATTCAGACCGGGCTACCACGTTAGGGAGGAACCGTGACACCGAAAGCCGATTTCCGATTGGAATTCGAATTTCTGGGGTGATAATACAGAGCCCTGTGGTGTCTGGTGCCTCACGTAGTGAGCGGCCTTGCGACCTCCATACTCTATATGAACAAATCGGGCGTCAAGAATTTCCACCCCTACGGGGTGTAAGTGAACGAAGGAGGATAGTGGAAGTATTATTGAACCCTGCTTTTAATCACAAAGCCCATGAGGGCTGGTCTTCATCACGGCGGACTCCAAGAGGGGGTAGTCGAGGCTAGGGCCTACCAATTGGAAGCTGTAGATGTTGCATTGTCTAGTTCGACCTTACTAGTCCTACCTACAGCGGCTGGAAAAACCGCAGTAGCTTGGATGGTTATCGCAGAAATGCTAGAGCGGACAAATGGTTGGGCGTTGATGATTGCTCCGACTGCAGCTCTAGTAAAACAACATCTAGACGATTTAGAGTTGGTATTCGACAAGGATTCAACACAACCCATTTCGATGAGCGGAGCTATTCCTCCATCCAAAAGAGAAGGTATGTGGAATAAGGGTAGATTGGTTGTTTCCACACCGCAGGTTGTTCGTAACGATGTCAATCGGGGTTTACTAGATCTCTCGGATTGTTGTTTGTTGATTATTGATGAGGCCCATCACTCGACTGGAGAACGCGCTGAGGCGCAGGTTGCTGACCTATACCTAGAGTTTGCAAATGAGCCACTGATTCTCGGAATGACTGCAAGCCCAGGTTCGAATATACAGAAGGTGGAAGAAATTTGCAACAGACTCCGAGTAGGGCGAATTCACCTACGAACATCGGAAGATGATATGCTTTCAGAACATCTAGCAAATCTCGAAATTGAAGAATTGAAAGTTAGGGTTCCAAATGAGATTCGTGAACTAGTAGAACCATTCATTCGATGGCAAGAAACCATTGTCGAAAGAGAAAGAAGATTGGGTAGATATGTGATGCCTGGTGCAGTAACACATAGAGGTCTTGCTAATGCAATGGAGCGAGCCAATTTGGCAGTTCGTAGAGGCCAGGCTGATGCTTACGGGTCCATGAGTCGGATTGGCCTAGCCATGTCCCTTCACCACCTAATTAATCACCTTCTTTGCCAAGGTGTAGCAGCGGCTAAAGAATTCCTCGATAGAAAGGAAAACAGCGAAGAGGCTGAAAAGAAAAATACTCGAAATTTGCTTAGAGATTCGCGAGTCAGGACACTTCGGGAAACTCTAGCAAAGATGTCAGAATCACATAGTAAAGTTGGTGCGGTTAGAAGGCTGATCAGAGAAAGACTTCGCCGAGATTCAGAATCAAGAATTATTGTATTCGCGACCTTTAGAGATACAGTCACTGCATTGGAACAAGCTTTACTTGACCTAAAGGGCGCAAAACCGATACAATTCATTGGTCAGAGTAAACGGGCCAGCGGAACAGGTTTGACTCCTAAACAACAGATTGAGCGAATCGAATCTTTTCGTTCAGGTGAAGGTAATGTGCTGATAGCTACTAGTGTTGGAGAGGAAGGATTGGACATACCAACCGCGGACTTAGTAATCTTCTATGAGCCCGTTCCAAGTGAAATCCGCACAATTCAGAGAAGAGGTAGAACAGGTAGACATCGCGATGGAGATGTTGTGGTATTAATCGCAGAAGATACCCGCGATGAAGGTGCTAGAGCGGCGGCTCTTAGGCGCGAAGAAAATATGCAAAGAGCAGTAGTTCGAGTTGGACGTAAGCTGGCTCGAAGTACTCATGTTGACCTCTCTAATTTGAGTAACTTTTCGGTAGGAGAGAACGGGAAGAAAATTTCTGCAAGTGAGTTTGTAATTGCAGTTAGGAAAAAAAATCGACCCGTGCTAAAGGACGTTGAAGAAATAACCGAACAAAAAGCACCCACTGACTCAGGTCAACTATCTCCCTCTACTTTCAGGCCAAGAGGTCAAACCGGTCTTGAACAATTCAACCCAGAAGAAGATTGAAATCAATCGCCAATTACTGCGATTCTAGTCCTCAAGAGTGCTAATCTCTTGTTATGGCATCCAAGTGCAAAGGAAAGTATCTCACACAGATGAATCACTGGAATATTAGTTGAAAGGCCTGTATTCCGGCCTGCTTTACCTTGGTAAATGTCGAGTACCGCTTGAGATAGGTTGCAAGCGCTAACAATCATGTCAGCACCCTCTGCTTTTGCTTCAGATAGTGCCTCGGCGGCTTGTTTCATCACTGTGGGCTCTTCACCAAATAGACCCGGTACACCTACACTCTGAGTCCTTGCTTCCCAACTAACAGGAGTGCCGCCTATAGTAGAAATTACCTGCTCGAGGTAATTTGGATCGTAAACATCGTCACCGCCGCAAGCACCTTCTTGCTGTATATTTGGACCATAATATCCAGCTACAGCAAAATCGATTGGATTCTTTACCTTGTCCTCTAGTTTATCGAGGCCTATTTCATCTACTATTGCGTGCAATAAATGGTGAACCTCGACCTCGCCAGTCATAGTTAATCCACAGGTGTTATCTAGAGTCTCATTGACTTCTTGCATGAGGATTTGATCGGATTGTAATGCCATCAAATCCTCTTGCAAATTACCAGCGGTTGCGGCACATGGAGTCAGGATGTTCAGCCCCTCTGCTTCGGCCATAGCAAATGTTCGAGCGTTGAGGGTCAATTGTAACCTGCGATTTGCTTGCCTAACAATTCCAGCTCCACAACTTGTTGCACCGGGAAGAGGGACTAGAGTAATACCCATTGCACGCGCGAAAGACTCCATTGTTACAGCGACCTCTGGAGAACTGCTATGAGATACATTTCCTGGATGATAAGCATATTTCACCGCCACATTATCACCTCAGAATCTGCCGTCCAATTCGTTGAAAATCGCCACTACTTCGTGATGATTATCGACTGAAGAATTAAATTGGCGCGGCATTTTTCCAATACCTGCAGGCGGGGCAATGAAAGCCAACATATCAGCAATCATATCTCCGCCAGTTCTCGTGAAGCCGCTCATCATTCGAGCGGTCACTCCAGAAGTTAAATTGCCGATGAGGCCAATTGGACCCAATACCTGACGATATAGTACAGTATCGTTGACCTTTCCGCTTGACTTCAGTGTCCAAGTGTACCACCAAACGTGCTTACCATGACGGCCGTTGTATGCTTCTCGCTCCAAGACATGTGTCTTCGCATCTAGTAAGGCTTCTGAGACAACTAGTCCCGAGCCGTTCTGCCTTCGTATACTCGTAAGATCTGTTTCAGCCTTGATTCCATTAGAACTTCCCAATATATTGTCAAGCATACCTACAGAGGAGGCAGAGGACCTAGGGTCATTTCTCCTTGCCCAAACAGACGCCAAAACTGCAGGTCCTAGGTAACCATTTGCGTGTGGGACTGCGTCCGAAGATGCCTGCAAT
>Ga0208749_1000177_pt1 | contig 15883 bp, 12 predicted proteins | sample Knorr_S15_td_DCM_FD_185601 | JGI IMG/M metagenome (GOLD analysis project Ga0208749, IMG submission 185601) | Marine microbial communities from Southern Atlantic Ocean transect - Knorr_S15_td_DCM_ad_63m_LV_B (SPAdes) (version 2) | ecosystem: Environmental > Aquatic > Marine > Oceanic | place... | reverse complement strand
AATTAATGAATTTAAAAGAATAATTATTAATGAAATTTATATTTAACCTAAAAAGTAAATTAAACCAAACAAATAATAAGGTTTAACTATTGGTTGTTTTAATCTATTTCTGAATAACGATAATTTGAACCAAATACAAATGAAATAAACACAAAGGAAAGCAAATAATAAATTATTAGAAATAGACTAAATTGAAAGCGGATGAAGAGATTCGAACTCTCGACATTCTCCTTGGCAAGGAGATGCTCTACCACTGAGCTACATCCGCATAACTTCTTTATTTTATCCTAAAGCAGGAAACAAGGATAAAAAATTTAATTTTTTTTGAAACTAATTTAGATTTTTAATTAAAGAACCCATCTCAATTGCTTGCAACGCATAATTCCAACCAAGATTATTTTTTATTCCTGCTCTTTCTAATGCCTGCTGCATAGTGTCAGTTGTTAAAACACCAAAGATAATAGGAATATTACTTTCATAAGATACTTTAGATATACCTTTACTAGCCTCAGATACCACAACATCATAATGAGAAGTATCACCTTTAATAACTGCACCAAGAGTGATTAACACGTCATATTTGGATTTGTTAATTATTGATTTTGCTGCAATTGGTAATTCTAAAGAGCCAGGAACCCATACTATATCAAGATTATTACTTGATTCTGAAGTATCAATACCATGTCTTTTTAAACAATCTAAACATCCAGACAACAGCTTCGATGTAACTAAATCATTAAACCTAGCTATTAATATACCTACTTTTAATGAGGCAGTATCAGTAAAAGAGCCTTCGTAAATAGCCATTTGTTTTTTTTATTATAAGCTTCTCATGAAAATGTATTGAATTCAAACTAAACCTGCGATAACTCCATTTATTAGCACTAAATGGAACCATACTCCACCAATTATCTCAACTTTTTTTATTTCTGGATTGCGACGATCAGAAGGGTCAGTTTGAGTTGCATAGAAATAAGGTACTCCAACTACTGCTATTAAGGATGAAAACAAAAGAGCATTTATAAAGAAAAAGTTTACAGCCTGCATAATTTAAAAATTTACTTGTATGGGTATTATATTCTCATGAAAATGCTTTTTATGGTAAAAGTTTACATACTCGTAGTGACTTGTAAAATGCAAAAAATAAATTCTTCCCTAAGATCTATTTAGAAATAATATAAAGTATGCAGGAAGAAAAAATAATTCAAGAAAATTTATTTGCAGTTAATAATGAGTCATACAAACATATCAGTCAAAAAGTTATTACTGAAGATTTATCTACAGAAGAGTTAAAAAAAGAATCAAAAAAAAGACCTAGGCAAAGAGGAACTTCAGCTAATTTAGTAAACAACTTAAAGACTTCTATAAATGTAGAGCGGAAAAATGATTTCATCAATGAAAAATCTTACAGTTATAAAACGGTTTCAAAAACTAAATTAACGCCTGTTATGAGGCATTATGTAACCCTTAAAGAAGAAAATCAAGATAGATTACTTCTATATAGGTTAGGTGACTTTTTTGAATGTTTTTTTGAAGATGCAGTACTTGTATCACAAATTTTAGAAATAACATTAACAAGCAAAGATGCTGGCAAAGAAATTGGCAAGATACCCATGGCGGGAGTTCCTCATCATGCAATGGAAAGATATTGCGCTGAATTAATTAAAAAAAATCATTCGGTAGTTATATGCGACCAGTTAGAAAAAAGTTCTGGTAATTACAGCATCCCAATCAAAAGAGGCATAACAAGAATTATCACACCTGGTACTGTCATTGAAGAGGGCATGTTAGTTGCCAAAAAAAATAACTGGATTACAGCGATTCACTTGTCGGAAAAAAACTCAAATAATTCTCACGAGTGGGGTATTTCAAGAGCTGATGTCAGCACAGGAGAATTATTAACAATGGAAGGTGAATCTCTCTCAAAACTTTTTGATGAGATTATTAAATTAGATTCATCCGAGATAATCTTGGCTAACAATGATGCAAAAAATTTATTAAAACAGGAAAATAATCAACTTACATATACGGTTACTAAAGAAACTTTTTTTAGCATTAATGAAGCAAATTCTATTATAAAAAAATATTTTCAGATCATGAGCTTAGAAGGCTTAGGACTTAAAAATTTAAATAATGCAACCAAATCACTTGGAGGTTTATTAAATTATTTAGAAAAAATTAATCCTTCAAATTTAGAGAACGATTCTTCTCTAAAGATTTCATTAGATTTTCCACAAATACAATTTTCTAACAAACACCTAATTATTGATTATCAAACTCAAAAGAATTTAGAGATCAAAAATACACAGCGTGAAAATAATTATGTTGGTTCACTTCTTTGGAGTATTGATAAAACATATACTTGCATGGGTGCTAGATGTTTAAGAAGATGGATTGAATCACCATTATTAAATATTGATGAAATCTCTAAAAGACAAAATATCATTTCAAATTTTTTAGAATCAATCGAACTAAGAAAAGATACCCAAAATGTCCTCAGAGCAATGGGGGATTTAGAAAGACTTTCTGGTAGAGCATGTGCTGGCCATGCAAGTCCACGAGATCTAATTGCCATTTCAGAAGGTCTAAAAAAACTACCTAGATTAAAGGCAATTATTGAATCATTTAATTATGATCTTCCTTCCTGGGCAGATGAATTAAAACATATTGATAATAAACTATTAGATCTAGCTGACACGATAAGTTTTAAACTTGTAGAAAATCCTCCTCTTAATACAAGTGAAGGAGGTATTATTCACGATGGAGTTGATAATATTTTAGATGGTTTACGTAATGTACTTGACGACTACTCTGATTGGCTAAGTGAAGAGGAATTAAAAGAAAGAAAAATTAGTAAAATTTCTAATCTAAAAATTCAATTCCATAAAAACTATGGATACTACATATCGATAAACAAGTCAAAGGTAAATTTAGCACCAGAGCATTGGATAAAAAGACAAACTCTGACTAATGAAGAAAGATATGTTACTACAGAAATCAAAAATAGAGAGAATAAAATTTTTCAAGTGAAAAATCGTGCTTCTGCAAGAGAGTATGAAATATTTTGCGAAATAAGAAATCTTGTTGCTGCAAAAACAAAACATATTAGATCAATTGCAAAAGCTATCGCATCTATTGATGCATTGCTTGCTTTAGCAATTACATCATTAGAGAATAATTTTGTAAAACCTACACTTATCCCTATACAAAATTTAAGTCAAGAAAATAGTACAAAAATTATCTCAGGAAGAAATCCCATAGTTGAGCAATTATTAAATGATAAGAAATTTATCGCAAATGACATTTTATTCAATAGAAATCAAAAATTAATAATACTAACTGGACCAAATGCAAGTGGAAAGAGTTGCTTTATCAGACAAATAGGATTAATACAAATTCTTTCGCAAATTGGTAGTTTTGTTCCTGCTAATGAGGCTGAAATCACAGTTGTAGATAGGATATTTACTAGAATTGGAGCTGTTGATGATCAAGCTTCTGGGCAATCAACTTTTATGGTAGAGATGTCAGAAACTGCATCAATTTTAAATCAAGCAACATCAAACTCTCTTGTACTACTTGATGAGATAGGGAGAGGAACATCTACTTTCGACGGCCTTTCAATAGCTTGGTCTGTGAGTGAATATCTCGCAAAAAAAATTAAATGTAATACTATTTTTGCTACTCACTATCACGAACTGAATTATTTAAAAGATTCAAATACTAATATAGAAAACTTTCAAGTACTAGTTGAACAAAAAAACGACCAACTAGACTTTACTCATAAAATCGAAAAGGGTGGTGCAAATAAAAGTTACGGAATTGAAGCTGCCAAACTGGCAGGGGTTCCAACAGAAGTAATAAAAAAAGCAAAATTAGTTTTAGATTCGTTAGAAAAAAACAATAATTTTAATACTCAATTAACAATCGATTAATATCTCCAATTACCTTAAAACATATTCTAGTCAAATACACTCTCTTAACAAAGCATTAACAGTTGCTGCTGCCATTGCAGCTCCACCTCTAGTTGAATTCATTACTATCCTAGAGTAATTAGTTTCAAGCAGTTTTTGTTTGCTTTTTTCAACACCAATAAAACCGACTGGCATTCCAATAATCAAACTAGGAGAATGATTTGAATCATCTAAATGATCTAATAAATCCATAAGTGCTGTGGGCGAACTTCCAATAACGACAATAGGTGATTTAATTCCAGCATTTTTCGCAGATAATTCTTTCCATCCTTTCAAAAGTCCATAAGCAGTTTTAGTGGATCCTAAATAAACATTATCTTTAAACCACTTTTTAGCTGAACATACTTGATTACCAGTCGTATTTTTTGCCATAGATTTTATAGCTGATGCTGCCATATCAGTATCAGTTAATATTGGGGCACCTCCTCTAAGGGATTGAATTGCCTTTTCACAAACATCTTCACTGAATTGTAAAAGATTCTGAATATTAAAGTCTCCAGATGTATGAACTAATCTTTCTAAAACTTTATTTTCCAAATAATTAAAATTATTTTCTTCTAGATTAGATCTTATAAAATTAATACTTTCTATAAAAATAGGATGATCTTTTATCATTAAACTTTAATTTGAATTAATAGTAAGCATAATTAGATTAAGCTTTTATTTTAAGCAAATATGCCAATACAAATAATATGGGGAAATGATTTAAGTGCACATAATAAATATATTCACAATTTAATTGATCAGAAAGTATCAAAAGTCTGGAAAGAAATAAATGTTAGCAATCTAAATGGAGATGATGAACAACACATAAACAAGGCCATGGAGGAAATACTCACACCTCCGTTAGGGGATGGAGCAAGAGTAGTTATTCTAAAAAATAATCCCATTTTTACTATTAAAAATGAAGACCTAAGAATTAAATTCGAAAAAAGTTATAAGAATATCCCAAGCAATACATATTTAATCCTGCAAAATATTAAGAAGCCAGACTCCAGACTGAAGAGCACTAAATTTATTAAAAAACTTATAAAAGAAAATTCAGCTTTTGAAAAATCATTTTCTTTACCAGATATTTGGGATTATGAAGGTCAGATAAGGTATCTAGAAGATGCAGCTAAAGCAATGGATATCGCCCTAGATCAAAATACAGCTGAATTAATAATTGATTCCGTAGGAAATGATAGTTTCAAATTAATGAACGAATTAACTAAAGCAAAGATATATCTAAGTGCATTAGCAAATGATGAAAACGCACAACTTTGTTTAAAAAGTAATGATGTACAAAAAATATTTAATGATCATCAATCAAACATCTTTAAAATCATTGATCTCCTTTTAGAAAAAAATATTAAAAAAAGTCTGATTGAAATAAAGTATTTATTATCCAAAGGAGAACCTCCTTTGAGACTCAATGCAGGCCTAATAAGTCAAATCAGAATACATGCCATAATTAAGTTATCAAACAATTCTAGAGAAGAGGACGTAGATAAAATATGTAATCTTGCAAATATTACTAATCCAAAAAGAATCTTTTTTATCAGAAAAAAAGTAAAGAATACATCACAAGAGTATTTGATAAATTTAATGAGTAATTTATTAAATATTGAATCATTGCTCAAAAGAGGCAATAATCCTATTAATGTTTTTATTGAAAATTTAATTAACTTAAATTAACCAAATTTTAAGTTTAAGAATTTATATTATTATTTAAATATGGCTTTACTAATCAAGAAATTTGGCGGGACTTCATTAGGAGATATAAAAAAAATTCAAGCTATTGCGCGTAGTATTTGTGAAAGTAAGGAAGCTGGTAATGACATTGTTGTTGTTGTTTCAGCAATGGGTAATACTACAAATAACTTAAATGACTTAGCACAATCAATAAGCAAAAATCCAAATAGCAGAGAATTAGATATGCTTCTCTCAACTGGAGAGCAAGTAAGCATTGCTCTTCTTGCAATGTCATTAAATGAATTAGGGATACCTGCCATATCTATGACTGGCAGTCAGGTAGGAATCACTACTGAATCGATTCATGGAAAAGCAAGAATTCTTGATATAAAAACAGAACGCATCCAAAACTATATAGATCAAGGCTACGTAGTTGTAGTGGCTGGTTTTCAAGGAACAACTCTTAGCCATACTGGATCAATGGAAATTACCACTTTAGGCAGAGGTGGTTCAGATACTTCTGCAGTTGCTTTATCTACAGCTATGGGTGCTGAAACTTGCGAAATTTATACTGACGTTCCAGGAGTGCTAACCACTGATCCAAGAATAGTACCTAATGCAAAACTGTTAAATGAAATTAGTTGCGAGGAAATGTTAGAACTAGCTAGCGTTGGCGCTTCAGTTCTTCATCCAAGAGCTGTTGAAATAGCTCGCAATTATGGAATTAAATTATTTGTAAAATCAAGTCAAAGCGAGTCAAGTGGCACTCTCTTACATAGTCAAATTAAACCCTTACCAGTAAAAAGAGGAAGCTTAGAGTTAACAAAAACTGTTAATAGTCTTGAAGTTTTAGAAAACCAAGCTGTCTTCAGTATTTCAAGTCTTCCTGATAGACCTGGAATTGCTGCGCAAATATTTGAAACGCTATCAGATGCAAAAATCAATGTTGATTTAATCATTCAAGCTACCCATGATGGCAATAGTAACGATATAACGTTTACAGTTAATGAGTTTGATTTAACAAAAACAATTGAGCAATGTGAACTAATAACTAGTCAATTAGGTGGTGAATATAATTTCAAAGCAAAAATGACTAAATTAAGTATTCAGGGTGCAGGAATAATGGGTAGGCCTAGTGTATCAGCTGATTTATTTGATACTTTATCCCAAGCAAATATCAATGTAAGATTAATAGCGACTAGCGAAATCAAGGTGAGCTGCGTCATTGAACTAAATAATATTCCAAAAGCCATTAGATTTGTTGGAGAAAAATTTAAACTATCAGATTCACAAATATATGTTAATCCATTATATAAAAGACAAGATCAGCCTGAAGTCAGAGGAATTGCTTTAGATAAAAACCAAGTGCAAGTTAGTTTCAGAAACCTACCTGACAAACCAGGTGTGGCTGCCTCCATATGTTTAGCTCTAGCTGAAAATAATTTAATTTTCGACACTATTGTTCAATCAGAAAGGATGACTTCTCTAAAGACTAAAGATATCAGTTTTACAATGAACAAGCAGGACAGACAAAAGGCTAACGCGATTTTTGATTTCTTAACAAGAAAACTAACCGGATCATTTATCGAAGATGGCCCTGCAATAGCAAAAGTTAGCGCAGTAGGAACTGGAATGGCCTTTAAGGTGGGAACAGCTGGAAAAATATTTAGAGCACTTGCTAAAAACAATATAAATATTGAAATGATTGCTACTAGTGAGATCAGAACATCTTGTATCGTTTTAGAAAAAGATTGCGACAAAGCAGTAAATGCTATTCATAATCATTTTGAATTAGAGAAATAAATGTAATTATTAGCTATTTCTTGTTAATTTTTGCCTTAACTTTTTGATTCTATCGCGCAAATTTGCTGCCTCTTCAAAATTCAATTCTTTTGCAGCATCTTTCATTTTTACTTCTAACTTATCTATTAATTCTGGCATTTCTTCAAGTAAACATTGATTATCACTAGAATTTAGGATTGAGTCTGTTTTTTCATTAACTATATTTATAAAATCTTTAGATAACCCACCTGCATCTAATTTTCTAGAAAGTTCTAAGAAAGATAATATTGAATTTTCTATTTTTTTACCTGCAGGTTTTGGAGTAATACCATTAATCTGATTATATTTTTCTTGGATAGTTCTTCTCCTTTCAGTTTCAGATATGGCTCTTTTCATTGAGTCTGTAAAGTTATCTGCATAAAGCAAGGCAACACCTTCAACATGTCTCGCAGCTCTTCCAATTGTTTGGATTAGTGATCGTTCTGACCTCAAAAAACCTTCTTTATCAGCATCTAAAATCGCTACTAATGAAACTTCAGGAAGATCAAGACCTTCTCTTAACAAATTCACTCCTACCAAGACATCATATTCACCCATTCTGAGATCTTGAATAATCTCAATTCTTTCAATTGAATGAATTTCAGAATGCAAATATCTTACTCTTACTTTATTTTCCGATAAAAAATCTGTTAGATCTTCTGCCATTCTCTTAGTAAGTGTAGTTACTAGAACACGTTCATTTTTTTTTGCTCTAATTCTTATTTCTTCTAAAAGATCCTCTATTTGTCCATCACTAGATCTGACATCAATAATAGGATCAAGAACACCTGTTGGCCTTATAACTTGCTCAACAAACTCTCCGTCACATTGATCTAACTCCCATTGACCAGGAGTTGCACTAATAAACAATGTCTGTTTAGATTTTTCCCAAAACTCCTCGCATTTTAAAGGTCTATTATCTGCAGCACTTGGCAATCTAAAGCCATGATCTATTAATACTTTTTTTCTAGATTGATCACCGTTATACATAGCATGTAATTGTGGACATGTTACATGACTCTCATCCACTACTAACAACCAATCTTTTGGGAAGTAATCTATAAGACATTCTGGAGGAGTTCCTTCTACTCTTCCTGACAAATGACGTGCATAATTTTCAACACCATTACAGTAACCTACCTCTTTCAGCATTTCTAAATCATATTTAGTTCGTTGTTCTAAACGTTGCGCCTCTAATAATTTCCCTTCATAAGCAAATTTATCCAGTTGAGTTTTTAATTCACTTCTAATTGCACTAATTGCACTTGCGAGTCTTTCTTTTGGAGTAACAAAATGCTTTGCTGGATAAACACTAACTTGTTCAAGACTTTCAAGAATCTCACCAGTTAATGGGTCGACGTATCTAATCGCCTCAACATCATCTCCAAATAATTCAATTCTTATTAATCTATCCTCATAAGCTGGTCCTATTTCTAAAACATCTCCTTTAATTCTAAATCTACCTCTACTAATTTCTATATCATTTCTTGTATATTGATTTTCAACAAGTGCTCTTAAAGAAGAACGTAAATTTATAGATTTTCCAACTTCAAATTTAACCGCAGCTTTTAAATATTCACTTGGTATCCCAAGACCGTAAATACAACTTATAGAAGCAACAACAATAACGTCTTTCCTCTCAAATAAAGAGCGAGTTGCAGAATGCCTAAGCATATCTATCTCTTCATTTATTGAAGCAGTCTTAGCAATATAAGTGTCGCTTACTGGTACATAAGCTTCAGGTTGGTAATAATCATAATAAGAAATAAAATATTCAACAGCATTTGATGGGAAAAACTCCCTTAATTCATTACATAATTGTGCTGCCAAAGTTTTATTGTGAGCCAATACAAGTGCTGGTCTTCCCGTTTGATGTATTACATTAGCAATAGTAAAAGTTTTACCAGTTCCTGTCGCTCCAAGAAGAGTTTGAAATTCTTTTCCGCTATTAACTCCACTAACTAATTTTTTAATAGCTTCAGGTTGATCTCCATTTGGCTCATATGGTGCTTGAAGCTTATAGTTATTCATTCAGCTAAAAACTCAAGGCTTTTCTATCTTAGGAAATTTTTTCTGAAATTTTTGAATTTTTCAATGATTCCTTTAAGCCCCTTACAACAGCTATCATTGATACTAAGTTATCTAATTTATTAACAACAGATCCAACACCAACAGCAGAAGCACCACAAGAGATTGCCATTGGGCAAGTAACCTGGCTTAATCCTGATGCACTCATAATTGGAATATGGATAGATTGTTTCTCAAATTCTTCATGTATGGCGTATGTAGCTGCTAGTGTTGGTACTGCCTTTTCTAAAAATCCTTGTACTCCTAATGAATAAGGAGTAGAACTTGTACCTCCTTCAGTTTGAATAATATCAACATCTTCGCTTACTAATTGAATTGCTAAATCAACTTGTTTATCAATGGGCATAGTATGAGGAACAGTTACTGAGAGGGGTATGTCAGGTATTAGATCCCTTGTCTCTTTAGTGAGATTTAAAACTTTCTTATATGAGAAATTAATGCCTTTTGCATAAAAAGTATCGTAATTTCCTATTTCAATTAGAGAGGCTCCTGCTTTAACAGAATCTACAAAAAGTTTAGGTTCCACAGAACTAACGCATACAGGTAATGATGAGATCTCAATTGCCGTTTCAACCAGTTCAGGTTTACAAGCTATATCAATAAGATCAGCCCCACCTAAAGAAGCCGCCTCAGAAATTAATTTGACAGATTGGACTTCGAAATTATTTAATCCTGAAATAACTTTGAGCAAAGACTTACTGCTCAACTCTTCTTTAATTGTTTGTGGCAAAAGATTAATCAGACTCATTGACTTAATGAATTTATTACCCGATTGTGACATTGTTTTAGTAAAACAGTGCATTTTTTAAAAAATATTATCTGAGCAACACAAAATATCTGATATGAATTCAACTCAAAAAAATTGGACTTCATGGCATCATCTCCTACATAAGGAGATGCTGAGTAATAAAAAATTAATTCCCAAAGGAGCAAATATTTTAATATCAGTTTCCGGAGGACAAGACTCAATGGCCCTGTTAAACCTAATCAATGATTTAAAAATACAATATAATTGGTCAATAAGTGTTTGGCATGGCGATCATCAATGGCATGATAAATCCTCAATATATGCGCTTGAATTAAAAAGTTATTGCGAGAAGAAAAACATTCCATTTTATTCTGATAGAGCTAATAAAGACAACATTTCTTCAGAAGAAAAAGCAAGAGATTGGAGATATAAAAAATTAAGTAACAAAGCAAAAAATTTATTAATCGAAAAACAACAAGATAATTTTTACTTATTAACTGGCCATACTAATACTGATAATGCAGAAACATTTATCCTCAATTTAGCTAGAGGGAGCAATTATTCAGGTCTGAGTAATATAGCGATCAAAAGATTACTGGAAAATCAAATTTTTTTAATAAGGCCAATATTAATTTTTAGTAGAGAAGACACAAAGCAATTCTGTGAAAAAATGAACATACCTGTTTGGGAGGATCCAACTAATTCTGATCTTAAAATTAAAAGAAATTTAGTGAGACAGAAAATTATTCCTACTTTAGAGAGTATCTATCAAGGGTGTTCTGAAAGGATAAATAACTTTAGCCAAAAAATGAGCAGTTATAATGATGAACGTAATGATCTTACTGAACTGGCATATCTTTACTGTAAATGCAAAAAAGGTATTAAAAGAGATCTGTTGAACAAAATGTGCCTTGAAGCAAGATGTACTATCTTAAATAGATTTCTAAGGGAAATTTGCACAAAACAAATAAGTTCCAAAAATTTATCATATTTAGCAAATTCAATTTTCGAGAAAAATAAAGGCCAAATAGATTTACCAGCAGATTTTAAAATCAATTGGAATAAAAATTATATAAATTGTGAGAAATTTTAAGATGTTAAAGCTGACCTTCTTCGTCTAGTCCTTCCTACAAATGAGTCCTCCTTTTCTGTATTAACTGATGAATCTTGTGAAACCTTTGGATTCTTTTGGCTATCAAGATTTTTGGCAGTATTTGAATGACTTAAAGTATTATTATTTGATTTTTTAGGGTGATTTTGATTATTTCTATTCCTATTCGGAGAATTATTTTCATCAGTCATCTTTGGAATATAAGCACGAGTTCCACTAGGAGCAGGTTGTACTAAACAGAGAATCAATGGTTCTACTTGTAATTCTCTTCTCATTCTTCTACTTAAACCACTTTCAATTTCTCTTTGAACACCAATCCAATCAACTTCAAAATTATTTGGTCCGGTTTGCCTAGATAATTGTTTCCATCGATTTTCTAAAACCCAGCTAATTTCCCTTTCAGTCCACATAGACATTTTTCTTGGTTCTGCAGTAGTAATAACCCCTCTCAAATTGACTCTTGGCGGAGCAACCATTTTCCCATCTGTACTAATAGGTGAAAGAACAGTTACAACACCATCACCGGCCAATTGCTGCCTTTCCTTTAATACTCGGGCATCAACAATTCCATTTCGAGAATTATCAAGTAATTCTACTCCTGCTTTTACAGGATCTCCTTTTTTAATAGAGTCAGGAGTTAATTCAACAACATCTCCATTCTCAATAATTAAGATATTGTCTTTTGGAACTCCCATTGTCTGAGCACTTCTACTATGACAAACAAGCATTCTATGTTCTCCGTGAACAGGAACAAAAAACTTAGGTTTAGCTAATGCCAACATTAATTTTTGATCTTCTTGGAAACCATGACCAGAAACATGAATATTCTCACCTTTTCCGTAAACGACCTTAGCTCCCAATTTCATCAATCTATCTATTGTATTAACGACACCAATTGTATTGCCTGGAATTGGGCTAGCGGAGAATATAACAGTATCAGTAGTTTTAAGACGAACATGTTGATGCTCACTACGAGAAATTCTACTTAAAGCAGCTAAAGGTTCCCCTTGACTACCAGTCATCAATAATAAAGTTTCTCTATCAGGTAAATCTCTAATTTGTTTAATAGGAACAAACAAATCATCTGGGCATTTCATATAACCAATATCTCTGGCTTTAGCAATAACATTTATCATCGATCTACCTAACAACCCAACCTTTCTTCCGTGTTTCATGGCTAACTCTAAGATCATTGTGACTCTATGAACGGAACTAGCAAAGGTGGTAAGGATAACTCGTTCTTTTGCCTCAGCAATATGTTTTTCTAAAGAAGGATAAATAGTCTTTTCAGAGGGACAGAAGCCTGGCACTTCCGCATTAGTAGAATCACTAAACATACATAAAACACCCTTCTCGCCGTAATGCACCATTCTTTCGATATCAAATTGCTCTCCATCTACTGGCATATGATCAAACTTAAAATCACCAGTAAATATAATTGTTCCGACAGGTGTTGTAACTGCTAAAGAAAAACTGTCGCAAATTGAATGAGTATTGCGAATAAATTCAACAGAAAAATGTTGCCCAACTTTTACAACATCTCTTGGATTTACTGTCTGTATTGTCGTTCTATCAGATACACCTGCTTCCTCCATTTTTCCTCTTAACATTGACATTGCTAGTCTTGGACCATAAATAATCGGAATATTAAAATGCTTGAGATGATGAGAAATACCACCAATATGATCTTCATGGCCATGAGTTACTATCATGCCTTTTATTCTTCTTTGATTTTCTTTTAAAAAAGTTGTATCTGGCATGACAACGTTTACACCATGCATTCCATCGGAAGGGAAAGCGAGTCCTGCATCAACCAGCATTAGTTCATCGCCATATTCAAACACACAAGTATTTTTTCCTATTTCATGCAAGCCTCCTAGAGGTATAACCCTTAAGGATGGAGAATTACTTTTAGATCCTGAGGAATTACTTTGAGATCTATTAATTGTTGAATTAGTTCGTGATTGCATAATTTTGAAATTTATAAAAACCTACTTGTAATCAAATAAATTTTATTTAATTATCAAGCCAAAGAAAATCCTTAATGTAAGGATTTAATAATAAGTTTGAGTTGTTCTTTCATATCCATAGTTAATGGTGATAAGGGACTTCTTGGATTACCTACATTCCATCCAGATAACTCTAAAGCTGCCTTGATTGGAATTGGATTAGTTGTCATAAAAAGTGCTTTGAATAAAGGTTGAAGTTTTTCATGTATTTCCAAAGCATTAGAAACTTTTCCTTTAAGAAATGATTCAATCATGTCTTTTAATTGCAAGCCAACCAAATGACTAGCCACACTCACTACACCAACAGCACCTACAGATAACATAGGAAGCAACAATGAATCATCGCCACTATATACAGAGAGTTTAGATCCACAAATAGACCTTAACTCCGTTACTTCTTCTATTCTACCGCTTGCTGCTTTAATACTGATAATATTTGAGTAATTCATAAGTTTATTTACAGTATTTGGCAAGAGATTGCACCCAGTCCTACCAGGTATGTTGTAGAGCATTAAAGGTAAATCCTTAGCTGCATTAGCAATAGAACTAAAGTGTATATAAAGACCTTCTTGCGGAGGTTTATTGTAATAAGGAACGACAACTAAAGCACCATCTGCCCCGAATTCGTATGCTTTTTTTGTAGCTTCAATAGCCTCACTTGTACAATTACTTCCAGTACCAACAATTACCTTACATCTTGAATTCAAGGACCCTTTAACAGCAATAAACAAATCATGCTGTTCAGCCCATGAAAGTGTAGGAGATTCTCCAGTTGTTCCGCAAAGCACAATTCCATCTGAACCATTTTCAAAAAGATAATTGGAGAGTTTTATTGCTAGTTCATAATCAACGTCTCCATTTTCTTTAAATGGAGTAACCATTGCGGTCAAAATGCGTCCAAAGTATGGATTCAAAAGCTTAGCTGTGTTTGCAATCATTTGTTTGGGATTAATAATTCAGCTATTTGAACAGCATTAAGTGCTGCACCTTTTCTTATTTGATCACCACATAACCATAATTCTAATCCATTAGGATGACTAATATCAGCCCTTAACCTACCAACTGCTACATTGTCGCGCCCCATAACATCATTTGGCATAGGAAATCTATTGTTTTCATAGTCTTCTATAATTTCAATACCAGCTGATTGAGATAATTTTTCTAGAGCATCTTTAGGTTTGACTATACTTTCAAATTCAATATTAATTGATTCAGAATGTGCCCTAAGAACTGGAACTCTAACGCATGTAGAGGAAACCTTTAAATCAGGCATATTTAATATTTTTCTAGTCTCATTTAACATTTTCATCTCCTCTTCACAATAATTATTTGCAAGCATAGGTGAATTATGTAAAAACAAGTTAAAGGCCAATGAATAAGGCAATACTTGACTGTTCTGTGGATCACCCTTCAAATATCGTTCAGTTAGAATCTTTAATTCTTCCATTGCTGATTGCCCTGCACCACTAACAGATTGATAAGTAGAAATAATTACTCTTTTGATAGGAGAAATATTATTCAAAGGAGATAAAACTAAAGTCAGCAATATGGTAGTGCAGTTTGGATTTGCTATTACACCATTATGCTTCAAAGCATCTATAGAGTTAACTTCAGGAACAACAAGTGGTACATCATTTTCTAATCTAAATGCACTTGAATTATCAATTAAAACAGCATTTTGATCCTTAATTGTAGATAGCCATTTTCTTGAGATACTTCCGCCCGCTGACGCTAAAACCAAATCAACACTTAAAAATTCCTTATCAGTAGTATTTTTAGTCAATAATTCTTCTCCTTTCCAATTAACTTTTTTTCCTGCTGAACGCTCGGATGAAAGTAAACGTAATTCTGAGATAGGGAAATCTCTTTCTTCGAGAATGTTTAGTAATTCAGATCCCACTGCACCTGAAGAACCTAAAACAGCTACTTTTAAGGGCCTTTTAGGCAAAAACGGAGTTTTTCTCACTCTTAAAATAGAAAAATTATGTTATTGATTGTTTTTCTTACTGTATCAAAAAAATTTACTTTCAAGTAAATCACTTAATGTGAAATAATTAAGTTTCGGCTTATTGAAACAAACATGACGAAAGAAGCATTAATAGTCAAAACAACCTCTTTGCCTCAAAGTAGAATTGCGCTCGAACTAGAGATACCATCTGAGACATGCAAATCATGCATAAATGAAACAATCAACTCAATTAGTCGATCGGCTAAGATCCCAGGATTTAGACTTGGAAAAATCCCCAAGCAAGTCTTAATTCAAAGAATAGGTATTGCTCAATTACATGCTTCTGCACTCGAAAAGATAATTGATAAATCATGGAACGAGGCATTAAAGATAAAATCCATAGAACCACTTAGTGAACCAGAATTAGTGGATGGATTTGAATCATTGCTTGAAAAGTTCAGTCCTGAAAAATCTCTGAAAGTTACACTACATACTGATGTAGCTCCCGAATTG
>Ga0208749_1000176_pt1 | contig 15885 bp, 18 predicted proteins | sample Knorr_S15_td_DCM_FD_185601 | JGI IMG/M metagenome (GOLD analysis project Ga0208749, IMG submission 185601) | Marine microbial communities from Southern Atlantic Ocean transect - Knorr_S15_td_DCM_ad_63m_LV_B (SPAdes) (version 2) | ecosystem: Environmental > Aquatic > Marine > Oceanic | place... | reverse complement strand
ATATTATCCACCATTCCCTGAGCAACAAAGGTCAGAACTCGTTCACTGGACCATTCATGTCTTACTGAGATACACTCTATCACCAACAGTGGTTTACCAAGGTCGATACTTATCTCTATGGCTCTTTCCAGGGCAGCATTGTAGTGATATCTTCGAGTGGAAGTCATCCAGTAGAGAACAAACTGTCCTTCATGACGAACTTCCTTGTCGTTTATCTTGCGAACTCTAGGCGAGCCTACGCTGACCAAAGCTCCCGTCGCATCCAACACAGCACTTTCTGTCATCTAGCGCATATAAGGCGCTGTTTTCACGCTGAGTCGCTTTCAAACATTCATTCATAAGCTCGTGGGATTACCCAGTATCATGACTATCCAAGTCAGGACCGATGCTGAACCAATAGAAATTGAAGCCGATGCCTTTCTCCCAACAGAGCTTGGCAATTTCAGAGTGAGAGTTACCACTGATGCCGAGGGCAATGAGCACTCACTCCTTTACACTGGAGACATATCCAGTGCCGAATCCCCTCTGGTTAGGATACACTCTGAATGCCTTACTGGAGACGCCTTCGGATCGATGAAATGTGATTGTGGACCCCAGCTGAAAGAAGCTATGAAGAAAATTCAGGAAGCCGGATGCGGGGCGGTCGTTTACCTAAGGCAGGAAGGCCGTGGAATTGGACTTCATTCCAAGATCCAAGCATATGCCCTGCAAGACATAGGATACGACACACTCGATGCAAACTTAGCTCTGGGACTTCCTGCAGATGCCAGGGACTACAAAATTGCCGCACACATGCTAAAGGAGGCTGGAGTGAAGAAAGTACGTTTGATGACAAACAACCCTCTGAAGATTCAGGGCCTCCGAGACAATGGGATAGAGGTTGATCGAAGAGTCGAGCACATCACTGGAGTTTCAATTGAAAACATTAACTATCTCTCAACTAAGGGTAAGAGAATGGGGCACATACTTGACATATGATGTCAGATCGGAAGCCGTTTGAGGGATATCTATGTCTTCGATGATTGGAAAGAAAGCGCCGGACTTCTCCCTCAAAACTAGTGATGGAGATGAATTCAACTTTAGTGATTTAGAAGGGTCTTGGAAAGTACTCTTCTTCTACGCCAAGGCAGGTTCACCTACTTGCAAAAGAGGATGCTTAACGTTCAAGCAGCAATATGATCTGTTCCGATCACTGGAGCCGCCGGTTGAGATAATCGGCATCAGTGAGGACTCAGTAAAGCAGCACAGGGAATTCAAGAACGATCTCGATCTCCCATTCACTCTTCTCTCTGATCCCGACAGAAGTGTTGCTGATATGTTCAACGTCCCTGTTCATCTCGGCACATTCCCAGCCAAGTCATCATTCGTAATTGGCCCCGATAATACCATTCACCACGTTTACGACTGGCTATTCAGACCCAGGAGGCATGTAGCCAAGATTCTCGACGCTCTAAGTAGGATCACAGATGGGGGCAGATTTTCCTGATGTGGAGCCAGATACTAACCGATGCAGGTCTCTCTGAAAGAGAGATAAACGCCTTGACCGTACTATCTCGCAATCCCAATATCAAGGCCAGTGAGCTGGCCAAGGAGCTAGATACCACTAGACTGGACGCATACAATTCACTGGAAAGGCTTCAGAGAATAGGGCTAGTTACAACCACTGCAGACAGGCCAATGAGATTCTCAAGTCCTCCTCTTGATCAAGCCGTAACGCATCTTATCGAAATCAGAAAAGAACAGCTCAACAGAATAGAGCAGGGCTTAGAAGACATGCAGAATGGGGCAAAATATTCTTCTATTGTCGAGGGAAAACCACTCGATGATGAACCAAAGTTCGCTGTTCTGAAAGAAAGAGTTCACATAATGAAGAGAATAGAGAAGATTTCAGAAGCATCAAAGAGTGACATTGTCCTAACCCTTGGAAAATTTGGGATACTTCACCTTTGTAGGAGTAGTGCATTACAGGCTGTAAATGACGCAGCAGCTCGAGGGGTCAATGTCAGAGTACTTTCTCAACTAGAGAGGAGGACGATTAGGTTCTACAAAGACTTGCATGATTCCATTGATGTTCGGCATTCCGATGATTTGGATGCTCAAGGCGCACTAGTCGATGATTATGAGGTAATTCAGTACCTGAATATGGAATCAAACCCTGTTGGTAGAGGTAAGAATGACGCCGCTCTTATGGTAGAATCAGAGTCATTTGCTGAATCTCAGAGGAATTTACTAGATACCATATGGGATGACGCTATTCCTTACCAAACAGCATCTAAGAGGTTCACCGAGGAAAGGATAGTAGATCCCTTGAAGCTCACTATAGACAGTGGCTCTTTCCTTGAAAAAATCAGAGAAGTACTTCAGATTTCGGAAGATATTCCTGAAGAAGATACCCCATTTAATCCAGATGCATTCCTTGCTTCGGGATTGGAGATTAGCGATGCTCGCAGGAACCTTGAATCTGGTGGTATCGAAGCCCTGTCTGCATTTGGCATAGACATTGAGTCTCTCCTGAGACAGGTAGGAAATAGAGTGGGAGAGGAATTATCATTCTCCTTGAGGAACATAGAGGGCAATATTGAGTATCTCAATGAGATGATGGACTGGTGGGAATTTGCAGGACTCGGACAGCTAAGCTATGATATCGATCCAGAATTCCACATCTTAGTCGAGCATCCAAGTGACAAGCCAGGAGTTCTCCCTATCCATTCTCTTGACGATGGAATAATCGAGGGGGCTTTGTTGTCAAGGTATCCAGAAGAGTCGGGCGTTGAAATCACTAGAATAATCACAGAAAACAGAAAAAATACTGTCAGATACGATATCAACTTCAGTAGCCAACTCCAAGAATAGATACATCACATTATATCATCACTGCCCAGCGCTATTGTGTGCGTCTGCTGAAGTTTGCCTTATTCATGAGGCAGATAACCAGGAAATCCCCTGCAAATCTAGATTGGATACAGAAGCAGGGCCTTCTGGCCATCAAGCTATCACAGATTTTCGCACTCAGGCCAGATATAATAAGTCTGGAGAAATGCAAGCAACTTCAGACACTTTACAGCAAAGCCTCAACAATTCCAACAGAAAATGTATTCAAAATATTGAAGGAAAAGGCCCCAGACTCCTATCATGACAATATATCATGGTTTGATGTTGAGCCGCTAGCAGCTGCATCAGTAGGACAGGTACACAGAGCCAGGCTAAAGAATGGGGATAATGTGGTTGTCAAGATAATCAAAGGCGATCACGAGAAAAAATTCAAGAGGGACGTGAAAAGGATGAGCCGATGGCTCAGGATTGCCATGATCATATCTCCCAAGCTGAGGAAAGTAGGAAACCCAATCGCCCTATTAGAGCATGTACAGGACTATACTCTCAGAGAGCTCGATCTGAGGAATGAGATTATTGGAGCTTCGAAGCTCCAATCTATCAAAGAAGAACTATCTGGAGATTTTCCAATGCCTAGACTCAGATTCCCCAAATACTATCCAGAGCTTTCGAATAGGCATGTGCTAGTTTCAGAGCTAGTAGATGGCCAGACACTAGAGCAGGGAATAGTGAACTCAAGTTTACTTTGGGAAGATTTGCTAGAATTATTCCGAATCCACGGAGCATTTATGTTCGGGGTTGGGACATTTCATGGAGATTTGCATCCGGGAAACTGCATAATAGACTCGGAAGGAAACTTCGTCTTTATTGATAATGGAGCAATATGTGAGGCACCAAGGAAGGTCAGTAATTCTCTATTCAACTTCTTCTACCATCTCTCAGCTGATGATAAGGACTTGGCCTTTGAGGCGTTGATTTCACTCGCGGAGAGGAGGCCAAGGTCAGATGATGTTGAGATGTTCAAGAAAGACATGCATTCGATTTACAGGGACTTCGAAAACCTCAGTGTCGGTGAGCAAAGCCTCACTGAAGTAATGATGAAAACTGTGAGATCAGCTGTCGAGAATGCTGGAGCCGATTACGGCGAGGAAGGATTCCCCATTATCCGTTCATTGATGTATATGGACGGTCTGGTAATCAGAACCTACCCAGAAGTTAAATTAATCTCCGAAATGAGGGACTCATTGGATGAGTTCAAATCTGGTTTGAATTTAGGGTGAATGAAAGATGACATATCATAGTGACGTAGTAGTAGTTGGTGCGGGACCAGGGGGATTGGCTTGCTCAATGCTTCTGGCCAAAGCTGGAGTGAACGTGACAATCATCGAGAAGTCCGATGACGTTGGAGGAAGAACCAGGGTCTTTGAGAAGGACGGCTTCAAGTACGACAATGGCCCAACATTTTTCCACTATCCAGAGATAGCTGAGGAAATCTTTGAAGCTCTTGGGCTTGATGCAAGAGAGGAACTAGGTCTTATCGAATTAAACCCTAACTATAGGCTCGTATTCGGAGCTGGGGGAAGTTTAGATGCCAGTACGGATCTTGAAGATATGGTGTCCCAAATCAGAGATCTCTGTGGAGATGAAAACGCGAATGGTTTTAGGAGGTACATCAAAGACAATAGAACTAAGTTGGATCTATCTAAGAATTGTCTGAATACTCCTTGGAGAGGGCCAACCGATCTATTGAGTCGTAGAGCTTTGAGAGTAGCAAGAATTCTCAGGCCTTGGAGGAGCGTGTCATCAGACTTGTCCAAGATGTTCTCGGACGAGAGGATGCAACTCGCAATGTCATTCCAGACAAAATATCTGGGAATGAGTCCGTTCCAAGCTCCAAGCTTATTCACTATTCTCGCATACTTGGAGTATGAGCATGGAGTGTTCCACGTTGAGGGAGGACTTGGTACAATAACTCAGAAGATGGCGGAAATTGCTAGAGGATTAGGAGTCAAAATTAGACTAAATGAACCAGTCACCGATTTCGTCTTTGATGGCAAGAAAGTAGTTGGGGCCGTTACAGACAGTGGTACGTATACAGCAGACAGATTCGTCATGAATGTGGATTTCGCAACAGGAATGAAAGGACTTATTCCCGACGAATTACGAAAGAAGTGGTCTGACAAGAAATTAGATGAGAAGTCTTACTCATGCTCAACTTACATGCTTTATTTAGGTCTCGATAAGTTGTATGACACACCTCACCATCAAATCTACGCAGCAACGGATTACCAGAAGAATCTCAAAGAGGTAACTGAGAACAAGGTTACTTGGGATGATCCTTCGATATACGTCCAGAATGCATGTGTAACCGATCCTTCCATGGCTCCAGATGGCCACTCGACAATCTATGTCCTTGTTCCCGCTAGCAGCTCGCATGAAGACATTGACTGGGAAGAAATAAAGGAAGAATACATGGAGGTAATAGTTAGTCAGATGGAGAAGCTCGGGTTCGAGGGAATCAAAGATCACATAGTCTCCCAGACTATTGTCACGCCCGATGACTGGGCGTCCCGTGATATCTACAAGGGAGCCGTTTTCAATCTCGCGCATGGTCTTGATCAGATGTTATGGAGAAGGCCCCAGAATAAGTTCGAAGAGCTAGAAAGCCTCTATCTTGTCGGAGGGGGTACTCATCCAGGAAGTGGTCTACCAACCATTCTTGAGAGTGGTAGGATTTCCGCTAAGCTGATCTGTGCTGATATGGGAGTTATACCTGACTGGAATGGTGCCGAAACGTGGTTTGAAGATATCAAGAAGCCACGTAGTATCGCCAGCAAGAAAACAGAATTGACAAATGTATGAGCTGGGTGATTGCATGGAAACGATATACATAATCCTCTTCCTGATTCCCACAATATGGATTGGACCATTTTGGCTCCTCATGCTTCTAGAACCAAGCTCACAAAGAACCAAACATTGGATGCACGGAAATTCCCTATTCATTGGGCCATTGGCTGTTTGGATTTTAACAACGCTACTTAACCCCTCAGGGATTATTGATTTGTTAGTTGGAAACCCAGCCGATTTCCTGGATACAATGGTAGAGCTCTTGGGTACTGAGTCCGGAACAGTCCTCGCTTGGTCCCACTTTGTCGCTGGAGACATAATGGCTACAAGATGGATGTGGAGAAAGGCATTAGAGAACGAAATTGGATTGAATAAGACTCGGGCAATTGTCTTCTTCGGTGTAATGCTTATGCCAGTGGGGCTATTGATGCACGTAATACTAAATCCCCAGAAGAGCTCCATTTCCACAGAGGAATAGTAATGGATCATAAAACTGTGTTAATTTCTCTCGATAGAAAAGACTCATGTTGCATTTTGGTATTTTCAGATAATCAGAAGTTCGAACTAGAATATCTGGATGTAAGAAAGAACTGCCAGTGTGCGAAATGTAAACCCAAACAAGCTAACGATAAGATGAGAATTGAATTTGAAGAAGAGATCTCTAGATTGATGTTGGTGAAACCAAAAGTTGAGCAGATTGGTAACTATGCCCTCCGTTTCGAGTGGCCAACAGGATGCTCTAGTGGAATCCACTCATTTGAACATCTGAGAAAGATTTCTGAGTCTACCGGAAAGAAACTCTGATTCTTACGAAGAAATCAAAAAAGTCCCCCCTCTCGGAAATACAACTAGGATGCGGATGCCCTCCGTACCTCGTTGGTGATATCATGACAGAAGAACCCTCGGGATCGAATACCGAGAATATCGAAGATGACGATTGGCATCTCTATGCCAATGCAGGTTATGGAGCTGCAGAGTCGGTTGAAGTAGAGACTTCCGTAGAAGAAGACGAAGACACCGAAGAAGAATGGTTTGATGGGGACGATTTCTACCACCAGGGGGCGTCCATAGATTGGGATTCTCCTCCTTGCCCAGCTCCGTTGGGAATAGCACACGTAATAAAAATAGGAGTTTGTGACTTTTGTTTGCATCGAATCGGTGGTCGGAGGACCAAGTCACAAGGATTTGGGGGAGGTGCTGAATTGCGAAATGAGGCATATGCTAGAGACTCTGAGCTTACCAAGTTCGAGACTCCCGAGATCTGCCCCCTGTGCGAAGATCTGTTCGATGACGTTGGTAATATTGTTGAAAGAATAATCCTCTCGGTTGATGGAGTCGGGTTCAAATCGATGCAACTCGGGATACATCTTCCCAAAGATTTGCTTCAAAGCGAGGACGCAATCAGAACTAAACATGGATCGCAGGGTTCGAGACCCCTCAAAGCCTCCTTTGCGCAAGCCATTCAGGATGAAATGCTACTCAGATCACCAGAAATTTCATTCGTAAAGGACTATCCAGATATTATGGTCACTGTTGACACCCTTACTCTCAGAGTAGATACAGATGTTAGACCTGTGTTCATATATGGAAGATATGAGAAATTAGTAAGGGGCATCCCCCAGACTCGATGGCCTTGCCGCTCCTGCAGGGGCAGAGGCGATGGTTGCGAAAGCTGTGAGGGTACCGGACTGCAGTATAGGGAATCTGTTCAGGATATAATTGGAGACCCAGTGAAGACAATACTAGATGCCTCAGATACTTCTTTCCATGGAATGGGCAGGGAAGATATTGACGTAAGGTGCCTAGGTTCGGGAAGACCATTTGTATTAGAGATCAAGAATCCCAAATTGAGGGAATTAGAATTGTCATTGATAGAGGACAAAATTAACTCCAATGATCCAGAAAAGGTGAAGGTAAACTCTCTAAAATGGTGCAACAAGAAGGATGTTAGTAGAGTAAAGGAGACCAGATCCGAGAAATCATACACGATAAGATTCAGGATTGATAAGCCCATTACCGAGGAAGAAGCCATCGAATCAATAGAGGCTTTATCGGGAGTCACACTGGAGCAGGAAACCCCCAAGAGAGTCTCACACAGAAGGGCAGCCAAGACTCGAAAGAGAAGAGTAACTAAAATATCGAATGTATTGGTAGAAGGACAAGAGATTCAGTTCTCCTTGAGATGCGAAGCTGGCACCTATGTCAAAGAGCTAGTACATTCCGACGAAGGCAGAACCTCGCCTTCTGTCAGCTCCGTCATTGATAGAGAATGTGAGGTATTGTGGCTCGATGTCGATGAAATACACGCTGATTGATACGAATAACAATCCGACGGACTTAATAGCGGGCCTTTGGTCGAGCGCTTCCACGACTTAGGTCAAAGGTGGTAAAATGGCAACGAGAACCCACGGCACCAGGCAGGGAACGAGATCGATCCTCAAGAAGAAGAAGACACAGAAAGGAAGGCTCTTCATCAACCGATCTCTCCATCCATACAAGGAGGGCGATAAGGTATCAATAGTTCTCGATGGCTCCCAGCAGAAGGGTATGCCACATAGGAGATTCCATGGATTAACAGGCACAATTGTGAAGCCTCAAGGCAAGGCATTCGTAGTGACTGTTGTACAAGGAAATATGGAAAAAACAGTAGTGGCTAGACCTGAACATCTGAGGCCAGCATAGGAGTGATTTCATGTCAAATCGAGAATTCATAGATTTTGCAACAGTAAGGGATCTGTTAGAGGACGCTAACGAGAGAAGGGGCGAACTATCTTACGAGCAGATGATGGCATTACAACATGCAACTTGGGCTGCTAGCACAAACCGAGGAGGAATAAAGACTGATCCCGAAGTTTTCGTCGCGCTCTTCTCCAAGCTAATGGAAAATGACAAACTAGCTGAAAATCCTGATATCTGTGCAAAAATAGCAGAAATCACTCCAATGGATGTTTCCGGAGTCAGAGTTATTATCGCCAGTAAGAGAGTTGCTATGGATACATCTGAGATCGAGGAAATAATCGAAATTGTCAGACAAAACGTTCTCTGAGAGTTATTTCTCTAGCATCTTTTCTGACTAAACAATTGATGAGGGAGAACCCCTTCCACCAATCGAGTAAAATGTCCGCCGAAGGCCCAATCGGTTCCAAATTTGCCGATGATGATCGTCTATCCGGAGAGACAACTGTGCTTGTTCTAGATGTCCTTGATAGGAATCCATCTGGATCAGAGCTCCAAGGACTTTCATCTCCTTCAATGTATCTAGTCAGGGCTAGAATCGAAGATGACAACATAGATTCTCCGGGCGAGTCAATTGAAATACAGCCCGGATCTATCGGGCCATTGTCCGAGATTAGATTCAGGGATCTGACAGCAGAATCTTCCGCAGCCATAATCGATGCTGTTCTGAACTCAATTATCTCAGACCCCGATAGGCACTTAGGATTCTACAATAGAGCTAACAACCTTTCATTGAAGTACCATGCCTTTCAACTTCTCCCAGGCATAGGCAATTCAAAGGCAATGCAGATGGTAAAAGAAAGAGGTGGATCAGGGTGGTCTTCCTTCGAAGAAATAGACAAATCTTGTGGCATTGAATCCGCCAAGCTCCTAGCCGAGAGATACGTTGGAGAAATGCAAGATCCATCTGAATCACCAAGCCTATTGGATCTTCTCGTCCGCTCTGGGATTTAGACGGAGGAGTCACTTTGGAAGATCTAGACCCTAGGATGTTAGTCGATCTACTTAGAGATAGGATAAGCCCAGACAGAAACTTGGGACAGCACTTCATTCTAGATGAGAAAATAATCCTTGAAGCAATATCAATGCCTAATAAGATAGAAAGTAAAGTTACTGGAGAATCCCATGTTCTAGAAATCGGGCCGGGACCAGGATCGTTGACCTTGGAACTCCTAAGAACAGGCGCGAAAGTATCCACATTCGAGATCGATCAGCAGGCAGTAATGCACCTCGAAAGAGTATTTCACGGAATGGAAGGCAAACTTTCTGTATCTCATGCCGATGCACTCTTGGTTGACTGGCCAGAAGACATTACTCACATAATCGCTAACATTCCTTATGGAATCTCCAGCCCGATTCTAGATAGAATCCAGCAGCATCACCAAAAAAATCCACTTGATGCAGTGGTATTAATGGTTCAAGAGGAGTTCTCTGAGAGAATGTCAATGAATAGGGGCCCTAGGAGCATCGGCCCTCTAGGGCTATCACTGTGGATGGACTTTGATATCCACATTGGTTCAAAGGTCCACCCAGGGTCATTTTCTCCTCCTCCTAGAGTAAACTCTAGGTTGATCATGCTCGAGCCTAGGAAGGAGGAAGCAAGAGTCACTGATAGGAGGCTGTTCAAAATAGTCACGCAACACTGTTTCGCCAATAGAAGGAGAAAAATGCGTACGTTAATTTCCAAGTCGCCAAAGAGAATTAGCAGAATAAAGGGATGGCACAAGACAAGATGGAAGGACGTAATTGAACGAACTCTAGAGGATCAAGTAGATGGAATGAGGGAGGGATGGCCGGAATTCAGGCCTGATGATATGCTAATCGAAGAATGGCCAGCTCTTTGTGATCATCTTTCATTATTTGACTATGAAAATTGATACTCTAGTCATCGCCTTGATAGCTGCCCCCCCTCTCCGCGAGGCACGGTCTGTAACCAGTTCCGTAGACATTTGGGGTCAAACCATGGCAAAGAAGGATACTTATCTGGCTCTCTTGAGGAGAGGAATCGATGAGAATACAGCCCAGATTCTATCAGATGGGGGAATCAAGGTTGGAGATCTAAAGAAGATGGATGAAGACACCCTGATGAATAATTACGGGCTTAAGAAGGATATAGCCACCTCAGTAATTGAAGCAGTTAAGTCAGGGCCCAGAAATTCCAGCAAGCAGAGATTTCTCGCTGACGTACTTTCTAAGGACGGACAGCAGAAAGTCGATAAAATCGAAGAGCAGAGATTCAAGCGTGAGCAGAAAGATTTGCTTTCAGAACTTCTTGAAAAGAAAGAGCAGTTGAGGATGGCTAGGGTTGAGGCCTTCAGGAACAAGAAGCTCGTAATGAATCGACTCGGAAAAACAATCGAGTTGATTGTCAAGCTTGAGAATACCTTTGATGATGAGTCTAAGGATGAACAGCGTTCCAAGATTAGGGATCAATTAGAGACAAGAGGACTTGAGGCTGCCAGGGACCACGAGATGCTGGAGCTAGTAGGAACACCTCAGGATATAGTTGACTTTAGGAGGAAAATAGCCCCTATGCTATGCTTGTACGCATGTCCACATTGTGGGGAGGAGATGGATCCAAGAGGCGGCAACCTGATGGACGACATGTCAGACTATGTCTTCATTTGCTGGGAGTGCGAAGAAGAGTTCAGATCTCCAATGGCAGAATCGGTGGAAAACCAACTTTCCAATGGATCGAGAATTTCGATCAATCCTAGAATTAAGCCTAGATTACCAGTTGTCAAACCCCCCAAGAAAATAGAGAAGTTCTCAGTAGAGGAGCTGATGATGAGAGATCTGGAATCCACTGGAGCTTCAGCGGAAGAGCTCGAGGCTGCAGTAGAATCAAGCAAACTTTCAGGCGGCCTAATGGATATAGACGATTGGATCGATCAGACGTTGGCAGCAAAGGGCTACATTCAGGCCCAGGAAGATCGTGAAGATTTCATTATAGCAACAGGAGCAGGAGCGACAAAATTCAACAAGTGGATGAAGAAGGCCGGACTGCGCTTCAACAAGCAGACTGGCAGGTGGTCCAGAGGCGACTTCTGAGGAATCGCATGTCCAAGGAAATATTGACAATACGATTTTTCAGAGGTGATTCTGAGATAGGCAAGTCAACCATTATTGAAGGCTGCACCATATTGGATTTAGCTGAGGAGGCAGGGGTAGAGATCCCAAGAAACTGTACTTCAGGAACATGTGGGACCTGCCTCGTCAGACTAATCACTGGAACCGTACCTGTTCCAGATGAGACTCCGCCCGGACTAGACGAGTACCTGCTCGGTGAGGGGGGCATCCTCTCCTGTTGTCTGTACCCAACTACATCGTGTGAAATTGACATCATACCTCCAATTTAGGTGAAAGAATGGCCGACATTAGCGATACTAGGTTTCTGGCCTTCCTGTTATTCGATATTATAGCTATTACAATAGCAGTTTGGTGGATTTCTAGAAAGCTGAAGTCAAAGCTACAAGAAGTAGAGGACCGAAAGATGAGGAAGAGAAACCGGAACTAAAAACCACTCTCACTCATTGACTGCAGCAGTCCACCTATCCGAATGAGGAATCCCAACGACCTCTATGTGACAGGCAAGAACCCCACTCTGACTACCAATCAGTTCCCTAAGGGAAATTAAGTCGTCAATGCAACAGGGGCAATGAGGATGTGTTGGTTGGATCCATAGTTGCACAATGCCAGATTCATCAACATCAACCCCCCTCAAAATTGACTCATCTGTCAAGTCTTTGCCATGTGGTTCCTTCCTCCCCCTAAGGACCCTAGCTACTCTCTTCTGTGCGATTTCACGTGCTCTAGTCATATCACCACTCCGAGTAAATTGGAAAGGAATCACCCGCAGTCAGGCATTCCATCCCGTCCGAAGATCTGAACCATGTGTCTTCATTCCCTATTGATCCATCAATGTGGATTACCTTTGGCTCAACGGCCATCGTTCCACCCATTGGAAGGGGTCTATCGAAACCCCTGGCTACAACCGGAGTCTCATCAAGCTCCAATCCTACAGAATGCCCGAGGAAGCTGGACTGGTCCGGACCCATTCCCATAAGATTTCCAGAGTGTCCCATTTCTGTGGCAAGCAGGTGCCCAATCTCCCATGCCTCTGAACAATCATCTCCCCTTCCCAAGGAAGAAACCACTGCTTTACGTATCTCGACCATGTCATTCAGTCTGGAATGCCAAATATCATCTATCTTTCCAGCACTGAAAATTCTCGTGCAGTCAGAGACATAGCCCCTGTGAAGATGAACAATGTCGACTAAGACAGGCTCATTCTCCCTTATTTTCCTGAAACCAGCTCCAAGAGATGAGATAGGGCTAGCACCCAATCCACCAATCGCGGAGTCAAAATAGGATGGAACGGACCCAGACGGCCCCGAGGCAATGACAACCCTGTCGCAGTCCATAGGCCATTTCCTCATTCTTATTCTTCCCCCAAAACCGTACTCTCTACTGATACTGTCCGCAACTGATGCAATCTCTAACTCAGTCCTATCAAATCCGCCAAAATCATCTACAGCTTCGAACATTTTTTTGTTGATTTCTCCACTCTCTCTAAGCATCTCAATCTCCCAATCAGATTTCTCCTCCCTCAGAGAATAGAGAATGGCGGTGCAATCCTTAATTTTCCCTTCTATGGATGACATCTTCGAGTCGATGAACGACCATCTTTCCATTGGTACCTTTCCTAGGAGCATGGCAGGTTTTTCTCCACAACCGGACTTCTTCAGAGAATCCTCTAGCTCACCCATCCTAGGTTGTTTAGATGTCTGATGAGGGGAATCATCCCCTCCCGACTCAAATTTGGCTCTACGAAGTGATCGTCTGACCCAGTGAGTATTTTCTATCTCAGAACCCTCTGCCCCAATCAAAAAAACCCCATTCTGCCTCCCACCAGTTAGCCAATACAGCTCAACAGGATCATCAATAATAGCACTCTTTAGCCCATTTTCAGCCAGAGCTATTGACAGCCTTTCCTGACGTTCTGATAACTCCGATACGGGAACCCTCCAATCCTCTCCCTCGGGGCCAGATATCAGTCCAACGTCCCACTCCATGTGCCTCTTCCGGGCTTCCTCATCAAAGGTATTTGGGAGGATGAATGTGAAGTGGGACCCCAATGGCCATAGGTAAGAGTACTCTGGGGTCCTCTGTGACAGGAGTTCTGTCGCTCGATGACGTTACTCTCGATGGTAAGGTAGTCTTGCTTAGGGTAGACGTAAATTCTCCTATGAACCCGGAGAATTTGGAATTCTTGGATGATCGTAGATTCACTGAATTCCTACCTACCTTGGAGGATCTATCCTCATCCAAGGTAGTCATTATCTCCCATCAGTCAAGACCTGGAAAATTGGATTTTACTTCAACTGAACCACACTCCATATTACTTTCAAAGTTAACAGGAAGGAAGGTAGGATTCGTTCCCGATGTCTGTGGAGGAGACGCAATCAAAGCAATACACTCGATGAAAGATGGAGACATCCTATTCTTGAATAATGTCAGAATGATGGATGAAGAAAATACGATGAAAAGGGCGAGTCAGGAAGAACTCGCCAAGTCTGAGATTGTCAGGGCACTCTCCTCTGTCGCTGATGCCTATGTTACTGATGCCTTTGCGACAGCTCACAGAAGCTCTCCCTCTCTGGCCGGTTTCACAAACGAGATTCCATGCATAGCTGGAAGGCTGATGAAGAGAGAGATAAATGCACTCAGAACTGCTGTATATGACCCACCAAGGCCATACGTAGCAATTCTGGGAGGGATCAAGTGTGATGATTCTCTCAGAGTAGCGAGGAACCTGATTCAGAATGGTTCAGTTGACAGAATTGCCATGGTAGGGGTCGTGGGTAATCTGATGCTCTGGGCAGGAGGTCACGACATAGGTGAAGGCAACAGGGAATTCATCAGACAATCACTTGGCGATGCGTTTGAAGAGACTTGGGCAGACTCACAAAATCTAGTATCCGAACATCAAAGCCTACTCTTCCTTCCCTCTGACTTAGCTGTAGAAGTGGAGGGTAAGAGGGTGAACATAGGAATCGATGATCTACCGACGAAATACCCAATTTACGATATAGGACTAGACACTATGATGAGAATGAGGCCTCTGATCATGGAAGCTAACTGCCTCCTTTGGAATGGCCCTGCATCCTACTTCGAGAAATCAGAATTCGCTCACGGTACTGTTGAGATAATGAATATGTTCACGGAGGCGCAGGGAGTGACAATTGTTGGAGGGGGACATACTAGTGCACTCTTCAATCAGAGGGGTAAGGCCGGTGAAGTAAGCCACAATAGCACAGGCGGTGGATCGGTACTAACTATGCTGTCAGGCGGTACTATGCCAGTCTTCGACTCTTTGGAAAGATCCTATGAAAAGTTCAGGCCTCTTCTTCGATCTCTAGGAATGAGCAAAGAATAATCATGGAGCCACTGGGGAGATTTGAACTCCCGGCCTTCTGATTACGAATCAGATGCTCTACCAGGCTAAGCTACAGTGGCTTCAACCTTTCCAAATGAGAGATAAGGATAAGAGAATCGGTTTCCAATATTGCCATATAATTCGATTTTCTGTCACAAATGCCGTAGACAACACTAAGTCCGAGACCTCGATGGGTTATCATGGATGGAGAATCCCAAGATGATAATCCCGAATCCGGGACCCTGGAAGGAACAACTAGTAATGTAGCCCCGCAAGATAATCAGAATGCCTTCGAGCAGAATGTTGTTTATGTGAGGCAGAAGTCACAAATCCCGAAGGTTTTTGGGATATTAATGATGATTTATGGTGTTGTTTTTGGATTGTTTGGAATCATTGGAGTCTTCGGGACAGGCGTAGTAATAACTGATTACGAAAACAGTGGAATCTCTGTATCTGGTCTTCAGACCGCTTGGTTCTATATATCTGCAATATCCAGTGGAATAATTGTAACTGGGGCTGTAGCATATGGGGGTTTCGAGACTTACAATTACAAGAAGAGAGGGGTCATGATAGGATTGGGAGCAGTAGCTTTCGGCTTCATTGTATCAATAGGAGACATGGCCCTCACGGGAGATATAGTGGATCAGTACCTAGAGTTTGAGGGAGGCGGTGAAGTAGAAGGCCTTGGGGCATTAGTTGCAGGAGTCGGACTCGTAATGTCCATAGTCTGCTCAGCAATCTGCGGCCTTTTGGTGGCTATCCCACTACTCGCATCTGGTAACGATCTAGAATGAGATAATCTCGGACTAGGAGGAAGTGCCAAGGGCCATTTTGAAAATCAAGAGCAGTGACTTTCTGTGTTTTTTTTCACCAAATACCTTGAGTCATACAGGGAGGCTATGGAGACTATCGATGGCCTGAACACCTCGCCCATTTTGAAAGGAATTGGTAAGCTTCTGACAACGATGAAGGTATTGATGGATATGGGGATTACTATTGCAATTCTCGTTATCGTAGTTTGGAAGGTATCA
>Ga0208749_1000173_pt1 | contig 15911 bp, 18 predicted proteins | sample Knorr_S15_td_DCM_FD_185601 | JGI IMG/M metagenome (GOLD analysis project Ga0208749, IMG submission 185601) | Marine microbial communities from Southern Atlantic Ocean transect - Knorr_S15_td_DCM_ad_63m_LV_B (SPAdes) (version 2) | ecosystem: Environmental > Aquatic > Marine > Oceanic | place... | reverse complement strand
TAGTCTTCTTCGTTGTCTTCGGTGGTGTCATAATTTTCAAATCGAACTGCTACAATTTCATCGGGAACCAAATTACCATTCTCATCTAACATCTCAGGGTGAGTCCACATATACTGAGGGGTGGTTTCATAAGAATGTTGCCTTGCCATCCATCCTATCATACCTCCTACTAAGAGTGCAAGTAAAGACACTGTTGTTGTGAGTGTCAGGGTTACTATGGTCATTTCCATGTGCCTTCTCCGAGAATTACTTTGTTTTTTTGATGTCAATACTGAACTCAAATTGCAAACGTATCTCTCGCTTGAATAGAGAGACAACTTTGCCAAACATTATCTGAAATGTTTTAGGTTTACGTTGATTCCCCCTCCTGTTACGGTGTCGTAACATTAACTCAAACCCCTTGTTAATCTCAAGGGATTCGCTCTTAGTTTTATTTAGAGACTTTTCTTCTCCATCTTGCTCTTCTGTCATAGTAATTGTTTAGTCTCGTAGAACCAAAGATAATCTAATTCAGAGCCACAGAGAGTAATGATAGCTTGTTCAGGTGTTTCAACCAATGGTTCACCAGCAAGATTAAAACTTGTATTAAGTAATATGCCGTGACCACTTAGTCGTTTAAATTCTAGCAAGAGATCATAAAGATGTCCAGTGCTTACTGTCTGTACTCTACATGTTTTATCAACATGTGTTACTCCAGGAATTAGATCGGTCTTAACTGGGAAGCACACTGTCATGTATGGATTGGGTATGACATCATCAAAATATAGATGAGCATCCTCTTCTAATACTATGGCAGCGAATGGTCTATACCATTCTCGCTTCTTAATTCTATTTACAATGTCTCTAGCATAAGGATTAAGAGCATTGAATAAGATAGATCTATTACCTAGAGCACGTTGTCCTGACTCTGCCTGACCATTAAAGACTGCTACTGACCTATTCATATACAATAAACGAGCAATGTCATTTGACTCAGCATATTCTCCATCAATTAGATCAGTCTTATGACTGATACCATGATGTGCTGTAGTAGTTATAGGTTTAACAGTCATATCTTGAGTGAGTTTTCTGTAAGCATACATGGCAGCACCTATAGAGTTACCACCATCATCACATAAAGGTTCAAAGTAGAACTCAACCTCTGGGAATCTCTTTATGAGTTGATAGTTGGTAAGAATATTCATTGCATACCCACCACTAAGACAAACCTTCTTTAGACCTGTCTTCTTAACATACTTGTCAACTAATTCACAAACTCGTTCTTGACAATGCCATTGTACCTCACAACAATAGTCTGCAAACTTTTTATAGTTGTCTTTAGTGATGTCAATATAATACCTATCTCTCTCGCCCATCATTACATCCTTAAAGTCTGGGCACTCTTGAAAATAATTATTAACACGGTCAAGTGTGAATTTAATCTCCCAAATCCTCTCACCATATGATGACAACCCCATTGCTTTACCACAGTCATCAATCGTCTGACCAATTGCTAACGCAGCAGTGTTGTATAGATTACCAATGTTGGGATCGTCTATAACATTCTCACTAGTCCAGTTCTTTTTATACACTGGAGTAAACTTACATGGATAACTTGCATAGTAAATACTCTCACCCTCATACTCATCATCACCAACTACTCCACCACAAGCATCAACTACTACAACCAATGCTTTATCAAACCCACTGTTATAAAAAGCAAGTGAGGCATGATGTAAATGATGTACAGATTCTTTTGTCTCTATGAACTTAACTCTTGGATTGACCTTACGTATCAACTCTCTCTTCTCATCCTCATCATAGTTAGTACTAAGAATAATATAATCTGGATCAGATTCTAATATCATCTGATAGATATGTTCTATCCCACTGTCATGTTTCTTCCTACTATATCTCTCCTCTCTAAAATAATTTTTGACAACACCATCCTCTAGCACCACAGCAGATGCTTCATGACCAGAGAATAACGCTACAACTTTCATACTAAATATGTTATACTTGATTTAAAACTTGTTATGAGTGTAAAGGATACTTTATTTAAATGTTTGGAGTATGGTACGTTCCATTATGGAGATTATACTACAGAAGAGTTAGCTTTACCAGACTGGTTGGAACCAGAGGTAGTTGATGAAGGATCATCTATTAAATCATACCTGTGGAAGACGACGGGATGGATAAGAAGAATAAGACTATGTGAATTGAATCTAAAGGGTAAGTTCATTGCAGAATCATTAGTTATCTATCCAGACATCACATTAATAAACCCTATCTTCGGAACAGAGTTTGTAAATGCTGGTGGCAAAAGATTTTTTGGCACTATAGATTTTCATCCTTTACAGAATGATTACTTCTACTATGAAAGGTATGTCAATAAATGGTTAGAGGATCAACCAGATAGAACTAAAAACAAATCTAATATCTACGATCTAAATAAATTCTTTTCTAAAAAACTCTGGATCAAGTCTGATAAATCAAACTTCTATGAAGAATACCTAGAGAAGTTAGAGATATATCTTAAAAGATATACAAAGATGATGGCTCAACCTAACCATTCTAATTCTCTCGTACTACAAACAGAGTACGATAAACATTTAGCAGGTACAGATCCTGCTTATGGTATTTTAAAAACTTATTATGACCAAGAATTTGCAGAGAAATATATTAATACATTCCTCTTTGATTATGCTACTGAATAATACTATTCTCTTTTAAATATTTCGCAGTATCTCTACAACCACCTAATTTTTTTCCATCCAGAACAACTTGAGGGAAGCTAGATCCCTCACCAAACTCCCCATAGAATGCTTTTTTATCGAAGTGTTCTCCTAATTTGTAAGTAACATATTTCAGGTTAGATATTTTTAATACCTGTTCTATCTTCTCACAATAAGGACAACCATCTTTAGAATAAACAGCAAAATTCATGGACGTATCTTGGGTTTAAAAATGTATTTAGATATACATTATACCTTAGATGTTCATTAATACCCAGCCATCAGTGTTATCAATAAACATTATCTCGAAAGCCGCACCTTCGGTACTAACTGTCATGTCTGAAGCGTCACCCATAATTGGTTTACCATTCCTACCAATAGTTAATGCAGAACTATCAAAGTTCCTCTTGTAATCTACAATCTTAATTCTATCTCCTTGAACTGGAGATGCAGGTAAAGTAAGAGTAAATGCTCCACCAGTTGCTGTATCACACAATGCTGTTGTCCATGATTTAATAGTAGTATTACTACTTATTGTCTGAAGGTAAGTATCAGAACCCCAAATAGGTACGTTCCTATTAAGAGACTTATTAAACCATACTAATTGATCACTAGTAGAATCATATGATAATTGAGCTAAGGTTGTTGTACCAATCCCTACCTCACCCTTAATCTTTATGTCTCCATCAGCAGCAAGATCACCGTATGCCATGACTGCTGTAGTAGCAGCACCAATAATTGCTTGAGTTGTAGTAGCACCAAGACCAACACCAATAGTTGCAATACCAGTAGTACCATTACTTAAATCAATCTGATTACCTCTAAGTGTATCAGCATAGTATACATACCTCCACTTCTTAGAGTCTTGACCTAAGTCAAAGGAGTTAGCAACACCTGGAGTAATGTTTGAGTTAACGTTAGCATCAAGAACAACTGCGTTCTCTGTACCAACACCAGTGTTTACAGTACCACCTTGGAAGGTTACAGTACCAGCAAAGGTAGATACACCAACAGTTTGTACATTACCTTGTACTAAGAGATCATCTGTAACCTCTACCTTAGATAACTGTGTCTCACCTATAACATTAAGTGCTTTAGATCCTGGATCGGTAATACCAATCCCCATATTCTCCTTAATGTAAGCATTGTTTGCGGATACAGTAGATCCAATACCTACAGAACCAAAGAAGTGTGTATACTCTACGAACTTACCAGTAAGAACAAAGTTAACTGGACCATAACTTCTTTCAAGTCCTTGAGTTAATGAACTCTGGAATGAGTGAGTAGTAATATTAGACTGAGGTGCTCCTGCTCCAACTCCATTAACTGCTAAGACTTGAACAGCAAAAGAATCTGTATGTATATCTTGAATCTTCAACCACTTACCACTTATAGGATCAGTTGGTCTAGGATATGAGTGGTCTGTAAGGTAATCATCTTGAGCACACCTAAATGTAATTGCTCCATCTTTAAATCTAACATGATCCTTCTCAGTGAAACCATGTTCAGCAATAGTAACAGTCATGATACCTACAACAGGATCATAGATTGCATCACTAATAGTATGTGGTGTTATATTAGAATCAGCATTAGACCTAATATACATTAAGTCATTAGGTTTACCTGTAATATCACTACGAACATGAGTGTTCTTCCTCATGACTTCATAGTTATACTCAAGATAATCAGTAGAAGTAGTACCAAGACCAACCCTTACCTTTGAATCATAGGTTGCCTTGTTACATACAAATAGATTACCTTTAAAGTTCTTACCTGCAGGGAATGTATGCAGAAGATCACTCAGATTAGGATCACTTGAGTAACCTTGTGCTATGATTCCTGCTTGCTGTTTGTCAGGACTTGACTCTCCAACAAAAGTAAATGCTGAATTAGTATCAGTAGAACGAACTATTACACTCTGTCCGTCAGCAATATAGACACTCTCAGATTCAAAATATTCCCCTGATGGTATCTCTTCTTCAAAAACAACATATCCATTCGTATTAAAAACATCTAATCCACCAGTAGAGAGTCCAACTCTCACTCGTATACTAGCAGAAGTTTGATTGGTACAAGAGACTCTACCCTCTACCAAGTCACCAGCAGGTGCAGTATATAATAGTTGATTTTTTTTCGCCAAAGTTGGCCTTACATTTGCTAATGATCCAAAAGACATTGGCTATATCCTATCGTATAATTTGCAGTAAAACTATTTATGTGTTAGAATATTGGCAAAATGCCTAAATAGAATTTAAAAATGATTATAGTTACTGGAACTCAAGGATTCATTGGTAGGCACATCCTCAATAAACTAAAAGAGAATGATGAGGATGTTGTAGAAGTCGATCAGCAAGGAGCATGGTATTTTAAAAGTAACTTTGGCAATCGCAACGAATGGGATAAGGTAGACTTAATAATACATCAAGGAGCGATAACAAGTACAACACATACAAACCTTAAGGAATTATTCCATTGGAACATAGACTATAGTACATGGTTATTTGAAGAAGCAATCAAACATAAGATCCCTGTCCTGTATGCATCATCAGCATCAGTATATGGAACTCAAAAAGATATTATTAATCCATTAAACTACTATGCACTATCCAAAGTCACTATAGACTATTGGATTCAAGATCATATAGATGAGTTTGAATTAATACAAGCGTTCAGATACTATAATGTATATGGAACTGGTGAAGACCACAAAGGAGATCAAGCAAGTCCAGTAACTAAATTTGCAAAACAAATAAAAGAGACTGGTAAACTAAAACTCTTTGAAGGTTCTGATAAATTCCTAAGAGACTTTGTATGTGTAGATGATGTAGTAAATCTTGTTCTTAATAATGATAAAGAAGAATCTGGATTCTATGATCTAGGTACAAGTAACCCAGTAAGTTTTGCACAAGTTGCTCAGTGGGTAGTTGATAAGTATGGTGGAGAGATAGAAGAAGTTCCATTCCCTGAACATTTAAAAGGAAAGTATCAAGAATACACCTGTGCTAAAAAGGAATGGGGTGATTATAAATTTAAAACTATCCCCGAATATCTTGAGGGATTACCTGTAAATTAAAACTTAAAGTCCGTCTCTCTGAGTCGGACTTTGTTTTGTTAACCCAATGTAGTAATGAATTAGGGAACATAAATGTTTTACCTACTTCTTGTTCTGGTCTATGGTGTTCATTGTTCCAGATGAAATCTAAACTATGAAGATCATACCAATCAGAATCATCAGGTAACATTAGTATAGTTATCCCTGAGACATTACCTTTGTGATCATGTGGTGGGGTAAAGTCTCCTTTAAAATATCTATTAGCCCATACGTCAACATATAATTCACTAAAACTTGCAGGTTCATACTGCACATTAGCACTGTTTATATTCCAACTCTTTAAGTACTCTGGTATAACCTCTCCAATAAATGAGGTGAACCCTGAATCATTAACCTGCTCCTCAGTAAAATATACAATCTCAAAATCTCTATCCAATAAGTTTGGAAGATCCTGTTGATGTGTACTATCAACAATAGAATTTAATTCTTTTAAGATCTTATCAGGACACATACACTCAAGTATAGATGGCCCAAACGGATTAGTTAAATTCATGTGCCAAGATTCAAAAATGATGTAATGATATACTTATCTTCTGATAGAGGAATCGTACCTTCATGTCTGAAGAGATAGTTACATGGGAAGATTACTAACTTACCTGCCTCTGGTTTAATCTTAAGTTTATAATCCATGAAGTCAGTCTCACCACCATCATCTACTGTATTTAAATAGAGAATGACACCAAAGACTCTGGTTACATTTGGACCTGCGGATTGATCTACATGTTCTAAAAACTTTCCTTGACCTTTATAATATACTCTAATAGAATAATCACTAAAAGACATTGGTTGTCCTTGTGGTGTAGGAAGTGTCTTTGAATATTCTTTCCACCCATCAGTCATAACCTTTGTCATGAAGTCTGATATAGGATCATCTGGAGTTGGATATGCTTGTATAGTATTCTTCCTATCTAAATTTGCATGAAGAGTTGCTTTCTTAACTGAATCAACTCCACCATATACTTTTCCTTGTTGATGTAAGTCTTCATTATTCCAGAACCATTCTATACAACTAGCACACTGAGATCTAGTTATTGATTCTGGTTTTGTCCAGATTAAATCTTTAAAGGTAAGATGATCAGCAACTTCTTTAGTCATCAATCACCTTTAAAAATTCTATGTGAATCTTCATCAAAATGTTGAGTAGAAAATTCAAATAATTCCGATGCTTCTAAGGCATACATTTGATGTCTCATCTTCCTTGGAACATGGAACTTATCTCCTGGTTCAAGTATCTTACTAAATGATTCCTGTAAATCATCAGTCTGTCCATAAAATAAATGTATTCTACCAGACTGAAGATAGAATGTCTCGTCTTTTAATAAATGATAATGCCATGAACATCTCTTACCTTTATTAAAATATAAAATCTTACCACAATACTCTGGACAATTTACAATCCATTTCTCATTACCCCAACCCTTCTCGACGTATTTAATTTGTGAAAAAGGCATTGTCGCTGACTCCTTTGTCATCTATAAAGTGATCTGCATGTGGTTTACCCATGATTAACTCATGGTATTTACAACCCCAGATACTTAACTGCATCTTGGTGAGTGGTTGTAGTAATTCTTCCGCAACTTTTGCTGCTTCTGCATGGGGTTTAGTTTTATTCCTACCCATTGCACGAGCAGTCATGTATATTATGTAGTGACCCTCATCATATAGTTTATTAACTGCTTCTATCCTATCCTTCTTAGGAGTAGCACCTTCATACTGGCAGGTTCCACACCCCTCACCAGGTGTGCAGATAGTACCATCTATATCAAAACAATATCGTGCCATGTTATTCTTTACCTAGGTATAGTGTCTTCAATGGATGTCTGGATGTAGACTTGGTTGCATGATAATAATCAATCTTTGCAAGTCCAATAGATGTTCCAGCATCAGTGGATATAGGTTCAACATATAGTTTAACATCTTCTGGAAGATGTTTCAAGTACTCATAGTTTGCTACACAATTCAAAGCACATCCACCAGTTAATACTAAATTCTTCTCACCTGTAATATCTAATGTCTTTAGTATCAAGGTAGTCATATACTTTTCAAAATCTTTTTGTACTCTGTACGCAAGATTAGCAAACCTTTGTTTTATATCCTTACTATCTATATTAATAAACTCATCAATACCATTCGGGTATCTCACATAATCATAGGGTATAAATGTTATACCAAATCTACTACGATAAAATAAATCTATAATAAGACTATCATCATCATGAATAAAAGATTTTATATTAGGATCTTCCTCACCATAAGAAGATAACCCCATCAATTTACCAGAACCAAAATCACCAAACCCAAAATAGTTAGACATTGCCTGATAAACCATACCAATTCCAAAGCATAACCTCATAGTATTAGCTTCAATGTATGATGGAGTGACATTAGTAGAATGTCTTTTAAATATAGTTGGATATCCACATGTATAGATGCTCTCCACTTCCTGCATGCTCTCTTTATCTTCAAGAGGATTACCCATACCATCTACAACAAGTACAGCAGTCCTTGGAAATCCAGAATTATAAAAACCACATGCAGCATGGAACAAATGATGTCCATAGTATGATTCATACTCAATCACATTTTTACAAAGTTCACCTACTGCAATCTCACTAGTATACTTTTTAGCTACCTGTAAACTAAAACTCTCAGCATCATTTACAAACTTATCTTTATTATGTGGTTCATATAATCCAGATATCTGTACCTTATTATCTACACTACGAAGATCCATATTTAATAAAGCTAAAGATGGATAACTATCATGCTTCACTCTACTAAATCTCTCCTCTTCAGAGAACCAATCAATCTGACCATTAGTTACCTGACATACTGAAGAATCATGTGTTAAATGAACACCTAAATGAGACTTATTCCTTCTCATAATGATCTAATATCATTACCTGTTAATGTATAACATCCATAATTCTGTACTGCAATAGCAGATGCTTTATTAGCAATCTTAATTGATGCTTCCATATCATTCTCTTTAATAAATTCAGCAACTAAAGCAGCAAGGAATGTATCACCTGCACCAACAACATCAAATACATTTACCTTCTCACTGGGATATAATTTATCCATATAATATGCACCCTGTCCTCCAGCAGTTATAATTAAATTCTGCTCGGCAGGTTGAACCCTTAAGGTAGATGCTTCTCTCTGATTAATCTTAAAGATAACATTTTGTGATGAGAATAAATCCTTCTTCTTAGTATCAATAAAAACTGGACCAGAAAAATTCTGACAGAAGGTTATAAGATCTTCTATACTAACAAAACCTTTATCATAATCAGATATAACAATAGCATCGTATTGTGATACAAGAAATGCCATCTTAACTTCAGCAGGTTTTATTGGATCTACATGATCATCCTCATCAATCCTAACCAACTGTTGTTTACTAGAACTATGAACTACTCTCTTCTTCTTTATTAATTTCTTATTAGTAATGTGAGTTACATGAACTCCAAATGCCTGTAGATTCTTCTTAACATTCTCAGACATACCAAGAGCAGTAACAGTCTCCTCATGTACTAACACAGGGACTGGTGCTTCTGGACTTATTCTATCTACGCTACCAAAGATATATGTATCTTCACAGGTCTCGCCTATCAATAATACTTTGTACTGTTTTTGTTGTTGCATAATCACCAACCCTATCAAAGAATACTAACTTAGCAGCAGACATAGATCCTATTACAGACTTGCCCTTCCAATCAGATCCAACAACCATGACATGAGGTTTTATAAACTCAACCATTGCTGCTAACTGTGAATCAGTATCAAAGACTGCTACTCTATGTACTGACTTTAAATTTTCAAGAAAGAATTTTCTATCATCCACATTATATATGGGACGAGAATCACCCTTCATCTCAGCAACCCTTCGGTCACTATCAATACCAACGTATACTCTGTCACCTAAAGTCTTAGCATAATTAAGTAACTCAAGATGACCACGATGAAGTAGATCAAATGTCCCGTTGACAAATACTTTAGTAGATGGAACGTAAAATTGTCTACCTATGCTCATGAAAATACTCTGAGTGTGTCCTGTTGTGATAACATAAAACTAAAGATCCATAAGACACGATGCTTATCACCAATGAGTTCATCTACCCCATGCTCTGCTTGAGATACAATATACATTAGTAGATCAGTCTCTTCAGTCTCCCAAGGTTCACCATCAATATAGGTAACACCACCAGAGTCTGGTTTCTGTGTTATAAAATTGCAATGAACTGTCTCGGTTCCTTCAAACCAAGGTGGATCTGTATGAGGATGTATAGTTCCTCCGTTAAAACTTATCTCTGTAATTATACCATCTTTTCCTACAGGAGAAAGCCCAAAGTCTCTGAACCCAAATGTATTTACAATACGATTCTGTATATCATAACAAAGTTTTGGATACTCAAAATCAGGAGATGATGCTACCACACATTTTGCATGATCCATATTGGAAGGATCAATAATAGGATTATTATAATTGACTAAAGGGTTAGCAAACCTAGTAGTTAATTTTGTTTTTAATAAACCTTTAGCATCCATCCTAGGGTCCATAAACCAGTCCCTATGATAATTACTCTCAGTCCATTGAGTTAATTCTTTTGCTTCCTCTGGTTCAAGAAAATCTTTAAACGCTTTTACTTTATCCATAAGGTATATTTAGACTCTCACCCTTACGTATTTTAACAAGACATTGATCTATAAATTGAGCATGAAGAATAGATTTAACATGCTTCTCTTGTTCATTATAATAAAAATCTTTAACCAATGTATCAGCATCCCAAGGTGGAACTTTTTTATTTTGTTTAGAAACAATCTCTTCCTTCTCTAACATCTGACATAAGAACATAGACCAATTATCTCCAGCAAACATATAGTTACCATTGGAAGGTAACCTATCTGGATTATTCAATACCTCATTCTCATAATATAATAACTTATCAGATGGTTTAAACGTATCTTGAACATACTTCCAAAACTTACCTGTCTTCCTTTTATTATATGCATAGTGCATATTAACAAAGTCAATACAACTCTCATAGAATGAAGTCATCTGATGATTATATCCTTTTATAATTAACTCATCATAAAAACTACCACGACATGCCTCTACAAACTCCATTGCACCAGAAGATATTAATGCAATACCAGTACTCTCTATTGGTTCAATGAATCCAGCAGACAATCCAATTGTTACAACATTATCTGTCCAGAAATTCTTATGATAATATGGAGTCCAATCTAATACTCTTAACTCATCTGGAGTTACTCTACCCTTCCAATACTCAGAGAAGGATTGCTTTACCTCATCAACATCACTAACAGATTTATTAAAAACTAATCCAGATCCTATCCTCTCTTGAGTTGGTGTCTTCCATATCCAACCATGTTCTACAGCAGCACATGTTGTATAAGGATTCTGCTCTATTGCTTTATTTCTATAATCAAAACGACCAGCAACTGCTGTATCACAGAACAATCTATCTTGACAATCTACACTGTCAGGTTCTGCTCCTATCAGTCTCTTAAATCCAGTACAATCAATGAATATATCTGACGGTATCTCCTCACCAGTATCTATAGTAATATGATTAATACCACCACGATCATTCCTATCAACAGATACTACTTCATGTTCAACTAACTGTATCTTTTTTAATAATTGTTGTCTAATCCAATTAACTAACTTACCACAATCAATATGATATGCATAAGTTCCTATGTTTGTTGGGTCAACTTTATTCTCTGTGACACCAGGATGATATAAAGCACAACCATGTGTAAAGAAATCCTTCTCCTTGAACATAGTCCATAGAGATAACAGATCAGTACCTAAGTTATTAAACATTGGGAACGCAAAAGGATGCCATAAATTAACACCTTCTTCCTGCCAATCTTTAAATAAGATTCCACATTTAAATGTAGCATCTATCTCAGGTATCCACTGTTCAGGTTTAAACCCACAGTCATACATGAACTGTTTAAAATTTAAAATAGTTGCTTCACCTACTCCAATAGGATCAGAAACTTTTTTATCTACCAACAATATTTCAGTTGCAGAATGCATATTCTCAACCAAGTAAGCAGCAGTTAACCATCCAGCAGAACCACCACCAACAATAACAACTCTGTTTACAGGACGCATTAGATTTTATTAATCTCAGTTTGTTCCTCTTCTACTTCTTCATTTTCTACATGAATTAGAGTAGAATATTCAGGAAGATACAAGTACTCAATATCACTATTAGCAAGAGTCCGTAACGCATCATCGAGTGTTTCAACCAGAGGTTCTCCACCCAAATTAAAGGAAGTATTAAAGATGATAGGGCAACCAGTCTGTTCAAAGAATTCGGTGATGAGTTTGTAGTAGTTCTCATTTTGTTCCTCGGTTACTGTTTGAATCCTACATGTTCCATCTACATGAATAATAGAAGGAATCTTTTCTTCAATACCTTCTTGACAGTTAACTGCATACATCATGAATGGAGTCTCATCCATACCACGAAGATCAAACCACTCATGTACATGTTCTTTTAAAATAGATCCTGCAAATGGTCTGAAGTATTCTCTATGCTTAACATTATTAACATGATCCTTTCCATTTGGATCACGAGGATCATATAGAATAGATCTGTTACCAAGTGCTCTTGGTCCTGCTTCAGATCTACCTTGGAATAGTGCAACAATATTCTTATTAGTAATCAATTCAACAACATCCTTATCAGTTACATCATTAGTTACTGATGTTGCATTATATTTTGCAGCAGTTTTTTCAATAGTGTCTGAGTCATACATGTATTCAGGTCCATAGTAAAGGTCATTCATCTTCTCATGTCTAGTACTATCACCAGTAAGTCTATGATATGCTAGATAAGCAGCACCTATAGCAGTACCAGCATCATTACTAACAGGTTCAACAAAGAGATTGATACCCTCATCTTTTAACTGATCAAGATACCAGTAGTTTGCAACACAATTTAATCCATACCCACCAGATAATACTACATTATTATTACCACTAATGTAAACCGCTTTACGAATTAAATCAAGAACCATCTGTTGTGACTCTGTTTGAATAGCATATGCCATATCTCTACGGTTATCTAGTAGAGTTAACTCATCATGTGCAGCATCTGTTGGTGTTTGAAGGAATTTATATCTACCCTCATTAACTACAGCACCATTAGGATAGGTAGGAACAATCAAATTACGATCAGCAGTGATCCATTCTCCACCATTACCATCAGTATAAATTGGTGGTATCAAATCATTTGGTTTACCATATGGGAACAGTCCCATAGTTTTACCTGCTTCAATAGGAGCCCATCCACAATACTGTGTGACTGCTTCATATGCTTTAACTATACCTGCACTCTCATCTAAAATAAACTCATGGGTTCCCTCTTCATACTCATCCTCTTGAGTGCTATCCATACCATCAATCTTAGCAGAACCCCATGGTCCTCTACCTCCTTGATGTTTATAAATTGTTTGAATATTTGCTGGATACTCACAAGTAAATAATGATTCCAACTCCCATGTCATCTCAGTATCAGGTCCAATATTCAAAGGAATAAAAGTACCAGCACCATCAACAACTACAGATACAGCACTATCAAAACCAGAACGATAAAAAGAACAAGCAGCATGTAACTTATGATGTGTTCTACTTAAATCAATAACCTGTGGATGTTGATGAGGATCTGCTTTCTGATCAATCAATCCCAACTTCCTAGCAAGACCTGAGTATACATCTTCACCTGTGAAGTCAACAGTACCTGCTTGAGATAAAGATTGTGTATGTGCAATTATAAGATAATCAAGTTTGTCAGTATAATCTAGGATCTTAACCATACAAGCATAAGGTCCACCATCATACTTATTCCTAGACAATCGCTCTTCTTCTAAAGCAAATACAAGTTCTCCATCTTTTAATAGACAAACACCAGAGTTATGACCTCTGGCAATTGCAGCAATCCATTGTGTCATATCACTTAAGTTTTTGTAGAATGTTCTTTACATCTGGATTTGATGTTTCTATCTGACCAAAACCTTTGGTCTTAGTAGCATCAAACTTTACTTTAGGTTTGTTATTTTGGGGTAACATTTTTGGTTGCTGTGGTTTATCACAACAAGCATTAGCATAATCTTGACTTGGTAATTGGAAGTTACCAGTATATGCTGCTGGTTTACCCATCCTCTTCTTAACAGAATCTATAACTGCCTTCTTATGTGCTTCACTCATCTCCATACACTCATCATTACCACGATCTACTACCTCATCAATAGTAACTCTAATAGGAGAGTATTTACGATTCCTATCCTTACCAACATCAATAATATCCATGTTCTTATTACCTGGATAAGAGATGTTCTCTGGGAATGTAGATCCACAAACCATAGTAGTGGTTGTATCTAGTGCCATAGCAATGTGCTGACCCATACTATCACAACCTAAGAAATGATCGGCAGCATGTATAATACCTGCCCACAATCTCATATCTTGTATCTCTGGACGAGCAACCATTGTTGCTGCTGACTTACCTTCATCCTTCTCCAGTGGGAAGTGAATCTCACTCATTATAATGATAGCATAATCCTTCTTGAGTTTATTAATAATCTCAACAACATTATTAAGACCAAAACTTCTAGAAGTAGAGTCAACAATAAAGTCCTGCCCTATAGTCTCAACTGACCTACCAAAAGGTTGAACAACTAATAGTTTATCCTTACCAGTTCCTGCTTTAACTTCTTCTACCGCAGTAAATCCAGCACAGATCTCATTCTTACTTAAAACAATCTTTGGGATAGGTAGTTCTCTTGGTTCATCTAACTCATTAATAATAATATCAAATGCCTGTGCTAGACTTGCCTTCTGATTAAAATAATGCCACTCTCTATATGGTTCTGGAGTTACCAGATCCATGTGTATTAATTTCTCTTGGAATAAATTCTTGTGCCAGTTATCATATGCCTTTGAATATAATGTAGGGTGACCTTTAAGGAAGTCAGTTCCACCTTCACATATAATAACAAAATCGTCGTGAGTTTCTGCGTACTTCTCAAGTGCAGGTATGGAGCAAATTATACGACCAGCTCCACCATTAAGAAAAAATGCTTTAGATCTCATAGTAATAACATCAACAACTTATTTAGAATATTTAAAAGAACATGATCTGGGTTAACCGATCATAATTATGATACAATTCTGGTTCTAATATTGCACCATGAACTTGGTTTGCATCATAAACCATACACCTATTATAGCGTACAGGTACGATTGCTTGCAACTTTGGATGATTAATTGTACCGTCAGGTTCTGGTGGAACAACACTATAGAGTCCTGTACCTGGAATTTCTTCCTCACCATACTCCTCTGGGGTATTTAGATAAACCAAAGAAGCCCATTTATTATATGGACCATCCACATGACATACAGTATACCAAGGTCTCTTTGATCTGACAACCTCCTCATGATTTGTCACGTTAACAACAAACCTCATATTAGACCACTTCTCATAATGATGTTCCTTATCAAATCTTATATGCCATGCTTCAGTATTACATATCTGTTCAAAGACAGAAGCCATCTGAACTTCCATCTCCTTCATAGTCTCTTTTGTTTCATCCCAAACTCTTCTACCTATTGCACCTGCCATCCTCCCATCATCAGGTCTAACACCATGTTTATCAGTCCATACATTAGTCTTATCCCTTTTACTTTCATCCTCAAAATCTTTTAATTGACTAAGAGTATAATCTCTTAACTCATCTGGATTCTTATAAAAATCATCAATAATAAAATATGTTCTCTCAACTTCATCTAAGTTAAACTTTACCTTACCATCACTAACAGAATGCCATGTGATATCCGTTGTCTTCTTTACTTTTACTTTAAGATTGGGATTAATATCAAACATTATAACAAAGGAATACAACCAAAATTTTTATGAATATAATAATCTAACTCTTGATAATTATAATCTGTCATCACATCAAATCCTATAGTAATTCTTTTACCTTTATACTCTCTTAAATTTTTTACTCTGTGTCTATGATAACCTGGTCCAAAGTAT
>Ga0208749_1000171_pt1 | contig 15988 bp, 19 predicted proteins | sample Knorr_S15_td_DCM_FD_185601 | JGI IMG/M metagenome (GOLD analysis project Ga0208749, IMG submission 185601) | Marine microbial communities from Southern Atlantic Ocean transect - Knorr_S15_td_DCM_ad_63m_LV_B (SPAdes) (version 2) | ecosystem: Environmental > Aquatic > Marine > Oceanic | place... | reverse complement strand
CTGTTGAGTATGTAAGTCAATGGAAACTAATCTATCAACCCCTGCAGCAACAAACATATCACCAACCAATCGTGCAGAAATAGGTTCCCTTGGCAATGCTTTTTTATCCTGTCTTGAATAAGGGTAAAAAGGTAAAACAGCTGTAATTCTTTTTGCTGAAGCACGTTTTAAAGCATCAACTAAAAGAAGTTGTTCCATAATGGTTTTATTTATATCTCCTGAATGACTTTGCATTACAAAGCAGTCAGCTCCTCTTACGCTTTCAGCCAGTCTTAAATAAATTTCACCACTTGCAAAGGATTTTCTCTCAACTTCAGCAAGTTCAGTACCCAAGTTAGTTGCAACTTTTTGAGCTAACTCTGTATTTGAAGACCCAGAAAATATGAGCATTTTCTTTTTACCAGGTTGTTCAATCATTTCTTCTTTTTCCTATCTACATAGCCTTCTATATTCTTTTGATCACTTCGTTCTATACCTAAAGCTTTTTCAGGAACATCTTTTGTAATAACTGAACCAGCTCCTATCATTGCTTCCTTACCAATTGTTACAGGAGCAACAAGCATTACATCTGATCCAATAAAAGCTCCGTCTTTAATATCTGTTTTATGTTTATTTTTTCCATCATAATTAACAGTGATAGCCCCGGCAGAAAAGTTTACTTCAGTTCCCAGTTCAGCATCCCCAACATAAGCGAGATGAGGAATCTTGCTTCCTTTACCAATTTTTGATTTCTTTGTTTCTGCAAAGGCCCCAACTTTTACATTATCCGCTAATTCTGATCCAGGTCTTATGTGTGCAAATGGACCAATTAACCCATTAGATTCAATTTTTGACTCGTCTATAACTGAATTAATGACTTTGGAACCCTGTCCGATGTGTGAATTATTGATTTGAGCATTAGGACCTATCTCACAATTTTCTTCAATAACAGTAGTGCCTTTTATATGCGAATTGGCGAATATTTTTGCACCTGATGCAATGTTGACTGATTCGTCTATGTATGTAGATGTTGGATCCTGAAAATAGACTCCATCCTCCATAAAACTCTGAATTATTTTCTTTTGCAATGTGTCTTCAACTTCATTTAGTTGGCCCATCGAATTAATTCCTTGTATTGAATGTTCGTCTACCTGTACTATAACAATATCTTTTTTTTCATTATTTGCAATACCTATTAAATCAGTTAAGTAAAGTTCACCTTGAGCATTTGAGGTATCGAGTTCTTTAATATATTTTGTTAAGAAATCTTTCCTAAAACAATAAATTCCAGAGTTAATCTCATGTATTTTCTTTTGGTCTTCAGTGCAATCTCTTTCTTCAATAATTTCAATTGTGTCCTTACCCCTAACTACTCTTCCATAACCAAAAGGGTCAGATACATGTGAAGACAAAAAGCCGACAGAAGATTCACTTGATACAACTTTATTAATCAATTCCTCAACATCAACATTATTAATTAGCGGAACATCTCCTGGAATTATTAAAATATATTCAGAATTATCTTCCTGAAAAGATGTTGATTCCATTACAACAGAAACTGCATGCCCAGTACCTTTTTGCTCATGTTGGATAATATTCTTTATATCTGAAGGCATAGATTGTATTACCTGGTCTGCCTCATGACCAACAACAACATATGTATCATCAATACCTGAAATTGAATCTATAGCGTAAGATATAAGTTTTTTTCCAAGAACAGTATGCAAAACTTTAGGTAAATCGGACTTCATTCTTGTCCCCTTACCTGCTGCTAAAATTATCCCTGTAATATTCATTTGCTTAAAATTGGCTGGGGGAGAAGGACTCGAACCCTCAACGTTGGGACCAAAACCCAATGTGTTGCCAATTACACCATCCCCCAATTGTTATGAAATATATTCTAATCATCATTTTGAGAGAAACTACAATCAATTTTCTTAGTTATGTACATTGATTGTAAGTCAAAATTTTCTGAATCTAACTCATTATGAATTGCTTCATCGTCAATAATTGCAAACAAGGAAGACCCACTACCTGACATATAAAACTTTTGATTTAATTCAGTTTCTAAATGATTTTTAATATCAATAATTTCAGGCTGTAAATGGGCTGCAGCATTAAATAAATCATTAAAAATATCAATCTGATTCCATTGATCTCTAGACGTGTCTATCTCACTCAGCTTGTCATATTGATTAAATACTTCCTTTGTACTCAAACCAAATTTAGGAACTGCTACTAATAGACTCATACTGGGAAGACCGCTTAGCGGAGTAATCCTTTCTCCAATCCCCTCTACTTTTGCCGCACTGCCGTGAACAAAGAATGGAACATCACTACCTATAAAATGTGCTATTTCAGTATTTGAAGGAACATTGAGTTCATACTCTTTACATAAATAACTTATGACAGTTCCTGCATTGGAGCTGCTTCCTCCTAATCCAGCTTCAATTGGTATGTTCTTTGAAATATTAATTTTGAATTTCTTATCAAAGTTTGGATTAAATTTTTCAATCAATTCAAAGGCTTTGTGTACTGTCGTATGAATTGTATTTAATTCTTCTTTGTCGTACTCAATAATATTGTTCCTGTTTTCCACGATTTCTATCTCATCAAAAATATCAATTGGAATTATGTCTGATATAAGTTCATGCAAATTACCAACATTTGCCGATAAAATTTTTAGATTTAAATTAATTTTTGCAGATGAAAGTAGCTTCATTGTCGAGCCTTTGCTATTTTAAGATAATCGTCAGGACTTAAGTTACCTGCTCTACTATTAATGTCAATATCCAATTCTTCAAGTTGTCCCTCGCTAATAATTGAAGAAAGTGATGTTCTCACTTTTTTTCTTCTTTGTTGAAATGCTACTTTTGAAATCTCAAAAGCATCAAGTCTAACCTCTTGATCTACCAAGGACTCTCGCTGGATTGTTATTACTGATGAGGTAATTTTAGGAGGAGGATAAAAACAATTCTTTGACACATCAAATTGAATTTTAGATTCTGTAAATAATCCAAATAATACTGATAAAGCGCCATAATCATCACTTTCTTGATCTGCAACTATTCTTTGAGCTACCTCTTTTTGAACCATCACAACATATCTGTGTATAACGGGAACTTCTACAATGAGTTTTACTAATAGTCTTGTGCCAATATTGTATGGAAGGTTTGAAACAAAAATCCACCACGGACCTGTAAGTTTTGAATAATCAAAAGTCATTGCATCTTCATTAAATATTTCTAAATTAGGTACATCTTGAAATCTTAATTTCAGTAACTCAGAAGCATCTGAGTCAATTTCAACAGCTTTAATCCTGTAATTATCTTTTAAAAGTTCATTTGTAAGGGAGCCTGTTCCTGGTCCAACCTCAATAATCGGATCTGCCAATTGGCCTTGTACGAGTTTAGTAATTTTCCTGGAAATATTAGTGTCGATTAAAAAATTTTGGCCTAATTTATAATTAGGTTGTTTCTCTAACTTTTCTATCCAATCGTACTCACTCATTTGTAGTCCTTGAAAGTAACCTATTGCTATTAGAGATTGTTAGTGATGAAAGCTCTTCAAGAGTTACGTCTAATAACTCAGACACTTTTTGCGCAGTGTACATAATATATGAAGGTTTATTAACTTCTCCCTTATGTGGTTTTGGTGCCAAGTAAGGGATGTCGGTTTCCAAAAGTAATCTATTTGTAGGAATTTTACATACAGCTGAGTGGAGATCATGTGCTGTGTCATAGGTCACAATTCCAGATATGGAAAAATATACATCAAGGTCAATGAATTTTTTGGTCCATCTATTACCACCTGTCCAAGAGTGGAGAATTATAGGATTTTTATAATCACCCTCAGATAGAACATCAAACATATCTGAAAAACTATCTCTGCAGTGAAGAATAACTGGCTTAGAAAGTTGATTTGCAATATCCAGATGGTATTTAAGACTATTTATTTGATTTGTTTTTGATGATAGATTCCTATAGTAATCCAATCCTGTTTCTCCAATTAAATCAGCTTCATTAAATAAATCATCAAAAGTTTCTTTTAGATTTTCAAATTCATCAGCTTCGTGTGGGTGAAGACCAGCTGACCAGTATGATTCTTTGTCTAGAGATAGTGAAACATCCCTAGCTTCTAAAGATGATTTAATATCAACACCGGGGATAATCAAATATTCAATATTATCTAAATATAAATTTTCTATTTTGTCTTTTGTTAATTGCAAATGACAATGCGTATCCACCCATTTAAATTGCTCTAAAGTTTCATTTTTATTCACTACTATATAAGCATAGGATTAAATAAAAATATGAGTAAAGGTAACAGAAGTAAAATTGATAATCTTGGAAGAGTTGTTGTTCCAAAATCTATTAGAAAAGCCTTAAATATTGAATCGAATTCCGAAATATCTATGTATGTTGAAAATAATAAGCTAATTATTACCAAAGGCAGTCAAATCTGCACTATATGCGATACAAAAGATGTATCACTTCAGTTAAAGAATAAGTTTTTATGCAATGTTTGTATATCTGATATTAAAGATCTTTAATTCTGTCATAAATTTCATTAACTGAATATTCAGTTATATTAGATACTGCTTTTGCTATCTCTCTTTTAGGAACTTCATTATCAATAAATACTTTTAAAGAAGAATCTAAATCATAATTTATCTTTACATCTTTTTCAGGAGCTGCAATTACTAATGTTATTTCGCCTTTTAACTCTTTATCAAAAAGTTGTTCTCCTAAATCATCAACAGAACCTCTATAGATAGTTTCAAATTTTTTTGTTAACTCTCTACAAACTACAATTTCTGAATCTAGTCCTTGTTCTTGAAAAAATAATATATCTTTATTTATTCTCTTTGGAGAAGTAAAACACACAGATGTCATTGAAGAGTTTAATAATTTTAAAGCAAAATCAATTTTCTCTTTACCAGATTTAGGTATGAATCCAAGAAATTGAAATTCACTTAAATCGAATCCTGAAATTGTCAGTGCAACGAGAACACTTGACGGTCCTGGGATTGAGACAATATTATGTTTATTTTCTACTAAATGGGAAATTAGTTCACTCCCGGGGTCAGAAATTAAAGGTGTACCTGCATCTGAAATCAAGGCTATATTTTTTCCTTCTAAAAGAAACGATTCAATTTCTGTTATTTTTTTATGCTCATTACCTAAAAAATAAGAACTAACTGGAGTAGTAATTTGAAAATGATCTAAGAGTTTCTTAGCCCTTCTTGTGTCTTCACAATATATCAAGTCAACAATTTTTAGTGTTTCTAAAATTCTTGCAGAAACATCATTTAAATTGCCAATCGGGGTTGGGCAAATATAAAAAGTACCCACTAAGTTATAAGTCACCTAACTGGTTTGCAATTTCTTCAAATACATTCATATCTTGGATTAAAACCATTCTTACAAAATTACTATCTCTTGATATCCAAACATTTGTAGATCCTTTATAAAGAGTTCCCTCATATTTAGCTTCAGATTCTGTAAATCTTTGCTGAGTTTCTGCCCATAAAGTATAAGTCTGGTAGATTTCATCAAGATCTGTACTAGTATCTCCACTTATCTTGACTGTCATTATCAAATTTCCAGAAGAATCTGTATAGTCTTTCCATGAACCACCACCAATTCCAACTGCTGCTGTAATAGCATCTCTAGGACCAACAGTACTTTGAAGTAAATACACTAAATCAAGAGAACCAATTGTTCCTTCATCAATCAATTCAAAATTAGGAATTGTCAAAGTTGATATTTCTACGGTTTCGTATCTTTCATTTGAAAAGAATTTTGTAGAGTCATATATCTGCTCAGAAGTAGGAAGATTTGTTAAACCAGTTTCTCTGTATTCTGATAAAGCTTCATTTAATGCAGCCATTTTTCCTTGGTTAATAATTTCTCTGGCAAGAATTGGACCATAAGTGTAATAGAGGTCTGATGGAATATAAAAATAAGCTGGGAGTTCAACACGACATGAAATATTTGGAATTTGAGCCTGCATAGTTTGACGATCATAAGAGTCAAGACTATCTACCCATTTTGCCTCTACCCAGTCAGCTTGAGCTTCCATTAAGGCTCTTACGCCAGGATAATTTGAGAAGTCGTCTAACTCATCCATTTCTTGATACCACCCAGATATTTCAAAATGTTGACCTTGGAGAGAGTGGACTAATTCATGAACAATTACTCTCTGTTCATAAAAATTAAGTTTTTTCTGTCCAGATTTAATTGGTAATCTTAAAATTTTATCAAGTAAATTATAGGAGCCAGCTGAAAAGCATCTTTGAAATTCAACTTGTAAATTCAAAAGTTGGTCTGGTGAAAAGTCATTTAGACCCCACATGTTTTCAGAAAGTACAGCCCGTTCCCACTCCCCTTCTTCATAGTCTTCTTCAAAGTCATCAAGAAATGAAGCAGCATTATATTCTTGATAATTATTAAGCGTATAAAGGTGATATAGCGGATCTTCAATAAATTCAAGTCCAACCCTTCTCTCAATAAATGTCATTAACTCAGTTAATTGTTCTTTTATTTCTGATGGAGGCTCTTGGAGCTCAAGACCAAATTCGTCAAGAGCGTATGGCTCTTCAACAGCAACAGTTGTAGTTGTTGAAGTTGAAGTAGAACTTGTTGAAGTATCTGCAATTGTAACTTCTGTAGAATCTTCTTCTGAATCGACAGCTGCTGTCTGAGTTTCAGAAGAACATGTAATTAAAAGTAAAGCTAAAAAAGTTAATAAATATTTTCTCATAGGTTATTAGATTACATGTATTCTATTGTTTATAAAAAGAATTGGAGGAAAATTGATAAAAGAATTTAGAGACTTCATCAATAGAGGAAATGTTGTTGAACTTGGTGTTGCATTTGTAATGGGTGCTTCTTTCAAATCTCTTGTTGATGTTTTTACAAAAAGACTAATTGAACCAGTTATCGGTTTGTTAATTAATCTACCAAACTTGGAAACTCTAGGTTTATTTGGTGATATTGACCCATCATCAGGAGTGAGTGCAGGTTCATTTGGTGCATTTTTAGGGGAAGTCATCAACTACACTATTATCGCATTTGTTATGTTTTTAGTAATTAAAGCATATAACCACTTTGAAGAAGTTGTTTCAGATGACGAAGATGAGACTGTGGTAGCTGCAGAGTCAAAAGAAGTTCAGTTACTAAAAGAAATAAGAGACGGAATAAATAAAATAAGTAAATAAATAAAAATTTATGAGAGAAAATAATTTAAAGGATTTATTCAACTACGCACTTGAGCAAGGCACCAAGGTTCGAAGAGGAATAATTTACTCAATACTTAATAAAATATTTGATTTAGCTCCTCCGATTTTAATCGGTGTTGCTATTGATATAGTTGTAGAAGGCTCTGATTCGTTTATTGGTAACCTTGGATATACCGATAGGCGGCAACAGCTAATAATCCTCGCAATTCTAACCTTTATTATTTGGGGTCTTGAATCGGCATTTGACTACATTGCGGCAGTTACTTGGAGGAATATTTCACAAGATATTGAGCACTCTTTAAGAACTGACACTTTTAACAATGTTCTTGGTCTTGATTTAGCTTTTTTTGAAAATAAGTCATCTGGAAGACTAATGGCAATCTTAAATGATGACGTTAACCAGCTAGAAACATTTCTAGATAATGGTGCAAACAGGCTTGTACAAACCGCAACTACTGTTTTAGTCATTGGTGGTACGTTTCTATATATTTCTCCATTAGTCGCAGTTTTTGCTTTTATCCCTATACCAATAATTATTTTTGGGTCACTTAGGTTTACCAGCAGAATTGCAGAGCGCTATACCAAAATTAGAAATGATATTGAAAACTTGAATGCAAATCTTTCAAACTCCATTACAGGAATACTTACAGTAAAAAGTTTTAATAGGGAGAGAAAAGAAAGTGAAAGGATAACGGTATCATCACAAGAAGTTAAAAGTGCAAACTATCATGCAATACGACTTTCAGCAGCATTTATTCCGATTATTCGAATAGCAATATTATTTGGCTTTACTGCAACACTTCTTATAGGTGGGTTTCTTGCTTTAGATGGTGAAATTAAAGTTGCTACTTATTCTGTAATGTTGTTTATAACACAAAGGTTACTTTGGCCATTAACAGAACTAGGTGTCATATTTGATGCATACCAAAAAGCAATGGCATCATTTAGACGAATTGTAAATTTAAAAAATACTCAACCAACAATAAACAGTGGGGGTAAAAAACTATATAATTTCAATGAAAAAATTGAGATTTCTAACCTAAATTTTGAGTATGTTAAGAATTTCCCAGTATTGAACAATATTTCTATAGATATTAAAAAAGGTGAGACCTCTGCAATCGTTGGAAGTACAGGTTCTGGAAAATCTACATTAATAAAATTAATTCTTAGGTTATATGATTCAACCTCAGGAGAAATAAAGTTTGATGAAACTAGTATTAAAGATTTAGAAATTGAAAGTTTGAGAAACAAGATTGGTTTAGTGAGCCAAGATATTTTCTTGTTTGAAGGTACAGTTTTTGAAAATATTGCTTATGGAAATCTTGATGCTACTAATGAAGAGGTGTGGGAAGCGGCAAGATTGTCAGAATCTGATAAATTTATTAATTTATTACCAAATAAGGAAAATACGATTGTTGGAGAAAGAGGTCAAAAACTTTCTGGAGGACAGAGACAGAGAATATCAATAGCTAGAGCTATTTTAAAAAATCCAGAAATACTAATTCTAGATGAAGCTACATCAGCAGTAGATAATGAAACTGAAGCAGCTATTCAGAGATCGATAAATACACTTAAAAAAGGGAGAACAGTTATTGCAATAGCTCACCGTTTATCCACTATTAGAAATGCAGAAATTATTTATGTTTTAGAGGATGGAAGGGTTGTTGAATCTGGAAATCATGAAAGCCTTTTAGATATTGAAGGTGTTTACTCCAAACTGTGGTCGGTACAAACTGGTGAGAAAATTAATTAACTTTTTGTGCGATAAATTCACCAATAGCTAAGGATGCAGTTGCAGCAGGACTAGGTGCATTTAAGACATGTAATGAATTATTAGATTCTTCAAATACAAAATCGTCAATTAAGTCACCATTAGAACTTACTGCCTGAGCTCTAACACCAGCTACTCTAGGTTGTAAATCACTGAGCTCAACATCAGGGATGTAAGTTAATATTTCTTTTAAAAAGACTTTTTTATTTAAGGACCTATACATTTCAGAAATTCCCGTACCAAAATATTGCTTACCTAATTTCCACATTCCTTTATATAGGATTGTTTTACTAAATTCAGAAATATTGATATTACTCCACTTGTACCCTTCTTTAGCAAAAGCTAAAACAGCATTAGGTCCGGCTTCAATTTTTCCATCAATAGTTTTAGTAAGGTGTATACCCAGAAATGGAAGATTCGGATCACTAATTGGGTAAATCATATTATTTACTAAATGAGACTTTTCTTCATTAAAAACAAAATATTCCCCTCTAAAAGGAATGATTCTTAAATTAGGTTCAATGTTATCTAAGATTGCAATAGTATCAGAGAAAAGGCCAGCGCAATTAATAAGATATTCGGATGAAAAAGAATCTTTATCGCTGGTAAGGACTTTCAAATCACTTTGTGTATTTATATTTTTGATTTTCTGAAAATATTCAACTGTACCTCCAAGCGATATGAACTTTTTTGCAATTGCTTCAGTAACTACTTTGTAATCCACTACTCCAGCTTGTGGTACATACAAAGCTGATTCAAATTTACAATTAGGCTCCAAATCTAATATTTCGTTTCTTTCGAGAGCTTTTACACCAGTCATGTTTAAATCTTCAGCTCTTTTATTTAATTCAGCAATTTTTTCTATATCATTATCAACTACTATTTTTCCTTCAATTCTGTATGGAATATTTTCAGTATTCATAAAATCAATCAATAACTCTCTACCTCTTATACAGAGATCTGATTTAAAAGATTGTGGTTTGTAATAAATGCCTGAGTGAATCACTCCTGAGTTTCTACCAGATTGGTGAAGTGCGGGAGATTTTTCTTTATCTAATACAAGAACATTCTTTCCTTTTTCTTGAAGCTTAAGGGCAGTAGACATGCCGACAATACCAGCACCGATAATAGCGACGTCATATATTTTTTTCATTGGTGGAGGTGCGGGGAGTCGAACCCCGGTCCTTCCAAGCTATCAAACAGCTTCTCCGAGTGCATCCGATGTTTTACTGTTAGGCAAGTCATCGGAACCTATAACCTAACAGGTTTACCTAAATCTTAAGAGTTAGTCGGTAACCCAACTCAGCATCCCACATTTCGACGCCAGTACTATCCGAGGTGGGAACCCCGATAGGTGACGAGCAGCGGTTAGGCTGCTAAAGCCAACTTAGGTTTGGCAGTTATATTGTTTTCCTACGTTTTTAACGAGGCCCTAGGACCCTCGACTCGCTACTGAGAGACTCACTTCAAAGTCGAAGCCAGTTCACCCCCATACAGTTTTATTAGTCCTAAAATTATACTTGAGAATTACTATATTTTAAATATGAAAATAAATAACAATAGCTTTGAACTTAATGAAAAATTACAAGTCGTAATTAATTCAAACGACAATGAAGGATTGATTTTTATACCTAAAAACACTCAACTTGAAGTAGAAGTAGAAAATTATTATGGAAAGATAGCAATTAATACAATTAGTATCTTTCCTACAGAGGGTGAATTTCAAATCAATAAGCTAAGTATTGAAAATAGTATTCCGAATATGGATATTAAATTATTAGATAGATATATTTTTAAAGTTTTATCTGACAAATCTGGGTTGGCATATTCTCCATATTCTTATTTTCCTGATTATGATTTTACAGTTTTTGAAAAAGGGAGAAGACCTTCAAGTCTTGACTGGGCAATGTTTGCCTCATTGTATGTATACAGTTGCAATGTTCTGCCCCAATCAGTAAAAGTAGATCTTTCTCTTGCTAAGTTCTTAAGAATATCTGAAGAAAATTTTAAAAGATTTATGAAAAAAATTCCTCAAGAATTATTTAGAAAATCAGGACATGCTGAGGCAAGAGGTGGGGATATTTCATTGAATGCAGAAAACTTAATAAAGGATTATTTAGGTGACAATCAAAGTACTTTTGAAAGTAACCCATTTTTAAAGTTTTATTCTGAAGTTGACTTTTCCTGAGGTCTGCTAACCATAGAAATAATTTTATCTATGGTCACTTCCCATATTTCTCTTGATTTAATGTTGGCTTGCTCCCAAGAAACCTCCTTTGGTCTTTTATAAGGCTTTCCTAAATAACGATTTGACAGAAAGTCAATATGATTATTTGCGCTTTGATCTTGGATAATATTTTCTACAGTTCCCCTAACTTCCCAACTTTGATACATTTCACTTGGGTGAAAGATAACAACAGTTAAATAGGGATCTAATCTAATATTTTCAGTTTTTTTTCTACCTTGCTCTGTATTAATTAGTATCTTATTATCTGCATAATCGATCCACATCAAATGGTTTTGAAGCTCTTTTTCATTAACTTTTGTTGCTATTGCACAGAAGGCATTGTTGTCGATTGCTTGTTTAAGTTCATTTGGCAGTTGCATATTCTTTAATTCTAAGTAAAGATAATTTATATGGCATTTATTAAATTATTCAAATTTGAGAAATCTACTGGTCTTCTAAAAAAAGAGTATGAAAAAGGTATTAGAAGAGCCGGCAGGATTTGGAATATACTTACAATTCAATCCCAAACACCTGAAATTCTAAGAGATTCAATGCGACTATATAACTCAACAATGTTTGGAAACCTAAAAATTTCACGTTTTGATAGAGAACTTCTTGCAGTTGTTACATCAATATCGAATGAATGTGAATACTGAATACGAGCTCATCTATATGATCTCCGGTCGGAGACAAAAGACCAAAAATTAGTTGATCAAATTTCCAACAATTGGAAAGAAAGTAATCTCAGCTCAAAACAAAAAGAATTATGTATTTTTGCTGAAAAACTTACACAAAAACCTGGAAATATTAACAGTACAGATATAGAGAAATTAAAAAAAATAGGACTTGATGACAGAGAGATTTCTGAAGCAGTTCAAGTAATTTCATACTTTAATTACATAAATAGAATTGCTGATGGACTTGGACTGCAGCCTGAAGATTTCATAGATGAAAAGGGTTATAAAAAAAATCTTGACCAATAATTGACTTTCCCTAGTATTTAATATATGAAAATCAATCCTGTAGTATCTTTAATATCTACTTTGCTTATTTCTTTTGGAATAATATTTTTAGGGACTTCAAATTTTCAATTTCAATATGATAAATTAATTACTCAAAATGTTTTATTTGAAAACCAAGTATCTATTCAAAACGATAGCCAGGATAATGAATCAACTTCTAAAATTCAAGAAATAGAAACGATAAATGAACCAAATATTGAAGTGAGTTCAGAATATCCAGAAAATGAAGTCAATCAGAAAATTGAAAAAGATAGAGAAGAAGAAAGTATATTACCTGAAAGTGATGGGACAGAAATAAAAGTTACTTCATTTTCAATCTATAAAACAAATGAAGAAATCATAAATAGTAAATCAGTACCTAATGTAGATATGAGTCAGGGTTGTCTGGTAGAAAATCCTTTAAATGACGATAGGTTATGGTATTTTCCTGACGATTTTTCTGAATATAAAAAAAGTTTTTACAATATTGGAATCAAGATTGAGTCGGGACTTAATCTAGATCCAAATTGTCTTTCAAATATGGTCATTGGAATATTAAATGATCCTAGGGGATGGTCAACAATAGAAAACCAGTCTTTTCAAATTGTTAATTCAGAGAATGCCGATTTAAATATCGTTTTTGCAAAACCTGAAACAGTAGATGAACTATGTTACCCGCTGCAAACTAATGGAATTTACTCTTGTAGGAATGAAAAAAATGTTGTTATTAATATGTTTAGATGGCTAGCAGGGGCACAAGATTTTGGTACTGACCTAAGTACATATCGTATTTATTTGATTAACCATGAAGTAGGGCACTACCTTGGATGGGGGCATAGTGATTGTCCGTCAGATAAAGCACTTGCACCTGTAATGATGCAACAATCAAAATCTACTAATGGATGTGTTCCTAATGGTTGGCCAATATACGAAAGAATTAAGTTACTTTACAGTTCGTCTTAATTTAACTATTGGATTCTTTTACAAAATCAATTTGTTCTTCTGAATTTAAAACAGAAAATTTTGATTCTGAATTTAAGACTTTAGTATTTGGAACAACGCCTCTACTTTTCATCCAACAAATTGAACTTAAAACAACCATAACACCAAGTAGACCGAGACTAAGTGGGTGATTTTGAACAGTATTTTCTATTCCTCCAAAAAAGTTACTAACAGCTAAAGATCCTATGAAAAAACTATAAAATTTTAGCAATATTTTTTGTGCATATATTTCTTGAATGTATCTTGCCCAAAGTGCCAAAAGTGTAATTGATAAAGAAGTTATCCATACTATTCTACTTGAGTTGAACCAAGAACCAGTTGATTGAATGGTATATTCAAGTCTTAATAATCCTGAAATTGTGTTTGGAGCTAAAGCTAGTACAACAGTTATTAACCCTGATAAAACAGCGATAACTATATTAATTGACATAAAATTAATTGATTCTAAATATGTATTTTTTTCCATGTCACATTATGTAATAAATAATATTTTTAAACAAGAGTTTTTTTAAAAAGTTATTGGTGCCAGCCTAAACAACTAATTAGTAACTTAATTATTGTATTTTTTTAAATTTATTACAACCATTTTTTTTAAATAATTATAAAGTTACTGAATAGTCTCCAGATAATATTTTCTTTACATTTTCAACAGTATCAAGACCAGCTTTAAGTTGTGCCTCTTTTGTTGAAGCTCCTATGTGTGGTGTAGAGGTAATATTGAGATTTCTAAACTGTTCTGTATTTGGTGGTGGTTCGTTTTCATAGACATCCAAACCTGCACCATATAAATGCTCTGAACTGAGGAGTTCTATAAGGTAGTCTTCGTCTAATACTCCACCTCTGGAGGTATTTACAATTATTGAACCTTTTTTCATTAAATCTAACTTATTTTTAGATAATAAGTTTTTTGTTTCGTCTGTTTTAATTACATGTACTGATACGACATCTGAAGTACTTAAAAGAGTGTCTAAATCTGTACTTTGTTCAGGCCCATCCCAATCTTTTATATAGGGATCATAAAATACGATTTGCATTCCAAAGCTCATCATTCTTTCAGCTAAAAGTTTTCCAGCTTTTCCAAATCCAACTATTCCTAATTTTTTCCCATATAATTCAACACCCATGAAAGATGCTCTCTCCCATTTACCATTTTTTAAGCTCTGGTCTGCCTGAGGAATTTTTCTTGCTGCATTGAGAATCAGGGAGGCAGTAAGCTCTACAACTGAAATAATATTTGCACTTGGAGCATTTGTTACAGCTATTTCTTTTTGTTTTGCAAATTCGAGATCAATGTTATCAACACCAACTCCGCACCTAGCGATAATTTTAATATTTTTTCCTAATTCTAAAACCTCTTTATTAAGAACAGTTCCACTTCTTATAACAACTATTTCTGAATCAACAATATTTTTAGCTATTTCTTTGTCTTTGCTTTCGGAGGATGAGACATCAAAACACTCACCTAGCTTTTTAAATTCATCAAAAACTTTTTCATTTAATTGATCGCATATAAGTATTTTCATTTATCTCCTTTTATAAAGATATACATTGGAAATATTTAAGCATTAACGTTTAAAGAAATATCAATTTGTTTACAAATATTTTAAGGATTTTAATTTATTTTCTAATTCAATATCTGTTGGTTCTACTACAAAAGACCCATCATCAAAAACAATTGTAGGAATTCTTCTTTGATTGACCTGCAATTTCTTTATGTATTCATTTGCTTTTTCATCAATATCAACATTTATCTCTTCAAAATCGATACTGTATTTGTTCAAAAAAGCTTTTGATCGAACACAATCTCCACACCAATCTGTTGTATAAAAATCTAATTTTCTTTTCATGAATTACTCTGTAGTGGATCTAATAATAAGCTAAGAATTTCGCTTATACCTGACAAGTTTTGAAATACTTCTTCTAAATTGTTTACTGTATCAATTGCTGATTCTAATTTTGGTAACAAGGCTTGAATTTCTGAAATAACCTGTAAAGCATTGTCAACTTCAGACGATATTAACAAAAGCTCTTGGTATACAAAATAACCTGCACCAATGAATAGCCCAAGGAGAGCTATTTGAAGAAAAAGTATTACTCTTAACAAATTAAATTAGTGCAGAAACTTTATCTTTAATAATTTCTTTTGGTTGAACACCTACAAAGCGTTCTTTGACCTCTCCACCTTTTAACATCACTACTGTTGGAACACCCATAACTCCATTGGCTCCTGCGATTTCGGGATGTTGGTCAACATCGAGCTTAACGAACTCAACACCATCAACTTCATCGGATAACTCTTCTAATATTGGGCTTAAAACTTTGCATGGCCCACACCAGGTCGCGTGAAAGTCAATTACTACTGGTGAATCTGACTTTATTAGCTCTGCATACTCTTGCGCATTTATATCTTTCATATTTCTCCTTATTGTTTAATAATTTTATAGTTGTTCAATTTATACAAGTAACTTTCGAAAGGAAATATATAAAAAAATATACGTATAATTATCACTATGAATGATGTAATAGTTTCTCCACATTTTTTATCATCAGAGATAGGATCTAAGGTTCTAAAAAAAGGAGGCAATGCAGTAGATGCTGCTATTGCTACAAACTTAATTCAGGGTATTGTAGCTCCAGAAACCTGTGGAATTGGTGGTGATTTATTTGCAATTATATGGGATCCTGAAAAAAATATACCTACATTCCTAGATGCATCTGGATATGCCGGAACAGGAGTTAATCCAAAAAAATTAATGGGACTAAAT
>Ga0208749_1000169_pt1 | contig 16087 bp, 16 predicted proteins | sample Knorr_S15_td_DCM_FD_185601 | JGI IMG/M metagenome (GOLD analysis project Ga0208749, IMG submission 185601) | Marine microbial communities from Southern Atlantic Ocean transect - Knorr_S15_td_DCM_ad_63m_LV_B (SPAdes) (version 2) | ecosystem: Environmental > Aquatic > Marine > Oceanic | place... | reverse complement strand
CGAAAGAGGTGTGGGCGGCCGGGAGTCTGGGGAGAGCGTAGGTAATAGCAATCCAACCGATTACTTGGCAAAATATTGCTAGAAATAGCAACCAACCATGACTCGGCCAAGTAATGGAATGATCGATTGCTTCGATTCCTAGGGAGGTTGGAGGTATGGTGCCTAGAATTAGAATTCCAAGGGCCGCTCCGGCGGTGGCGTCGAATTGTGCATTTACTGCTGGTGCCGCAATCCTATTCGATTGACGATAAGCGATTAAGAAGGAGGAATAGAACACTGCTGCTACCATTCCTCCGATTACGCCCTTTACCGGATCATCGCCAAAGGGATCGTCATCCCAGATTCCAGAAATAAATAATAATCCAAGCATTACCATTGGTAATGAAAGAAGAATGAATCGATTTGGGCGTTCGCCAAATAGCCACCAACTCACCAATGTGACGATAATTACCTGAGAGTTGCCAATCATTGTTGCAATTCCGCTACCAATATAATCGATAGCAGTGTGATATCCTGCGAAATCGATTGCTAATAGAACCCCGGCGCCAAACGCAAGCCATCGAGAATTTTTATCTCTAGAGTCTTCCTTTTTGGATACCAATACCAATACACCCAAGATGGGGAGAGCGTAGAACATCCGATAGAATGCACCGGTTAATGCTGTCGTATCAGAGCGAATATACAGAAGAGGTGCGAATGAAATCGCCGTCGCACCTGCGAGAGCGATAATCATAGTGCGACGGTCTTCCACCGTCGACATCTAATCGCCTCACTCAGAGGCTGCATCGCCATCGGCAATCATTTGCTGAAGCTCTCCAGATTGAGACATTTCGAGAGCAATATCGGACCCGCCGATGAGTTCTCCATGAATGTATATTTGAGGCATTGTTGGAAAGTCTGCCCAAGTACAAACAGATGGGATTGCTCGTGGATCGGCGAGTACATTCACACTTGCGAAAGGTTCGCCGAGTTGATTCAATACCGTTGCGGCCCTATTGCTAAATCCGCATTGTGGTTGTTCTGGTGTTCCTTTCATGAAGAGAACTATTCTGTGTTCGTTAACTAGGGCATCAAGTTCATCTGGGGTCCAATTAAAACTCATTTTATCACTCCTGATCAGGTCGGCGGATATGTACTCCAAAGAATTGCATTTCTTTTTCCCCATGGGGGTCAAAAGAGGTGTCTCCTGAATTCTCTGCCTGTTCTGGTGTCATGCATTTCAAATCCAAGGCGTGCACGGTGTTTTGTGAAATAAATGGCTTGAAGTGGCTAAGAATCGGGCGTTGTCTCTGTAATGGGCGAACTCCTTCGTAACTCTCTGATATCACACGAACATGGAAGTGGTCGCCACTCCCATGCAAGTCCTTGGCTTCTACTATAGAATCTGGAACCACTTTCAGAACTTCCTCAACTACCCACTGCTCCGTGACCATCAATCGCCTGCTCGGGTCGCTGTGATTTTAATGCTCGCGCGGGGGAACCAATCAAAGCCCCATGGCGGCATTGATTTCTGCTAGATTTTCTGCAATGCTGGCTTTATCATTAATGAGGCCGCTTCCAACGACAGCCACATCGATTCCCCAATCTGAAACCATGGCGGAATTATGATACTTGATTCCACCATCAATCATCAATTTTGTTGCTCTTCCACCATCACTTATCTGTCGATCGATGGCTGCACGGAATTCTCTTACCTTGTCTTCTACTTCTGGCATGAAGGATTGGCCTCCCTTTCCAGGAACCACTGACATCACCAATACTAGGTCTAAATCTGTGAGATAAGGTAGAATTGAATTTGCTGGAGTATCTGGATTTAGGACTAATCCTACCTGACAGCCAGCCGCTTGTATAGAGGAGATTAGTGCGGCCGGATTGTCGATGGCTTCGATGTGAGCGATTACTAGGTCTACGCCTGCATCGACATACTGTGTCCATGTTTGTTCGGCGTTTGTTATCATTAAGTGACAATCGATGAAGACGTTCGGGCCAATCCTATCTCGAATAGAGCGAATGAGCGCAGGTCCGAAAGTGATTGTCTTGTTGACAACCCAATTACCGTCCATTACGTCCATGTGAAACCAATTTATTCCCGCATCTACGGCTTCTTCCAATGTATCTCCAAGACGAGAAAAATCCGCTGTCAGAATGCTTGGCGCGATTTCGATGATACTCCCCTCATTCTTCGCGAGTGGAAGGGGGTTCTCAACAGTTATCACTCAAACTAAGATACTAGCATTGATAAAACCACTATCCTCACGAACTATGGGGCGACATAATGGGAAGGCTGATTGAGGCAAGCGATGGTGATTTTGACACAGTAACAGCGAGCGATGAATGGGTCTTAGTTGACTTCTGGGCACCTTGGTGTGGACCGTGTAAGACGATTGCGCCTGTACTTGAGCAATTATCTGGTGAGCGAGAGATGACAATTGCAAAGGTCAACACCGACATTAACCCTCTATCGGCTGGAAAATTCGGTATTCGTGGAATTCCAGCCTTGCTTCTATTCCACAACGGACAATTGGTAGATCAGCAGGCTGGAGCCATGCCAAAACCAATGTTCGACCAATGGCTTGATCGGCACATGGCATAATCAAACTGATTCTCTCAGTTTTGTTGCCCGCTCTTCAAGTGGTTGGCCAACCTCTCTTAGAAGACGTGAACGCAGGGCTTCATGTAACCACATTCCACTATCGAGTTCCAGCATTAAACCGCGAGCGACTAGCGCTTCTGGAGGCTTTCCATTGTATCCTGCTGCTAATGCCAGTTTTTCCCAAGGAATGGGTCGGTCAGCTACTGCCAGCAGTGCGAGTAGTTCCCGATGGTCTTCTGGCAGAACATCTAGAATTTCCTCGTCTAGGAATCTGAGCCAATCATCGTGTAGTGTCTGACCGTATAATTCCAGAAGTTCGACGGCAAGGGGATGGCCTCCTGTGGCTCGGTGAATTTCTTCTGCCGGAGCTTCTGATGGTAGGTTAATTGAATCAATCCATTCGACGACTTCCTCCAACGAAAGCCCAGTCAATCTGAGTTCGACGACCCTACCGCGAGTATGTACATCTCGGCGGTCGTAGAATACCAAATTAGTTCTGGACACCAGAAGTAATCGCATATTGCTCGATTCTGCTACCTGAAGAAGAGCGCCGAACAAATAGTTGCCATCGGAAGCTAGGTTGTGAACATCGTCCAGTATGACAAGGAAATCATCACCTCTCTCTCCTCGTTTACCTTCTTCGTCTACTAAGTGAGCAATTAGACGACGACGATATTGATCGAGGTCTAAATGTGCTCCAGGCTTCATCGGAAGGCTATCCAAGACCCCGTATGGATCTTGATTATCCTCATCGGAATTTATTTCCAGTCTGTGTAAAAGGCTCGTTGCGATACCTAAGCTGCTATCCCAAGGCTGACAGGGGTAATACATCACATCTAGGTTAGGATTTTTTTCTAGGGCTAATTCAAGCCAATGGCTTGTCAGGGTGGTTTTTCCACATCCGGCTATACCCGATATAACCGCCATAGATGCATTGCCTGCGAACCATTCGTCTAGTGCAGCAACCTCACTATCTCTTCCATGAACCGTACGAGTTTCTGGTGGTCTTGTGTGATATGTCGAGTGAGCCCCAGAGAGTAACTTCAGAGAACCCGGACCTGGTGATTCATCTGGGTCGGTTCGAACGATTGCACCAAATCGAATATCGCCGAAGTTGAGTACACCTTCGTGTTGGGCGTGCATCAATACTTGTAACAGAGTAAGTCCTGTCTCCAAGCGAGAGCCAGCCTCATCCGCTCGTACCTCTAGGAGATCACCGTTACGTTCTCGTAACAGTACCTTGGTAGATCGTAGTTCTGGTAATCTATGTTGTATATTGTCTCGGCCTTCTTCTGTCAATTGCCAGGTCTTCTGCCTACGCTCATCTCCTCGAACTACTCGAGAGTGTTCACTTACCATTCCATCGGTCGCCAATTCACGCATTGTTCGTGAGACATTCGGAGGATGGAGTGCACAAATTTCAGCTATACCTGGCCTAGTAACTTCACGACTGACCAAATAGTGATCTGCCTGATGGTCCTGTTCCCAAAGATGTAACAAAATGCGGTCAGCGACAGCGATGTTGGCCTTACTGGAGGGCGTTCCCATTGGATTAATCCTCCACAACGCATTGAGGGTAGGGGTCGGTCATCATAGGTGGCATAAACAAATCATCGCAACCGCGAACAACCGTTGAAAGAGAAAGGATGCTAGTCGCGCCTACACCAACAGTTACTGCTTGCATAGATACAGGACTTGGGATGTAATCCTCACCAGTTTGAGTGATAATGAGATGAATTCTGTCGCCGGCAGGAATCAATACATCCATTCCGAAGAATTCCATCTTTGCATTGACCGTTTCTCCAGGTCCAAGCACTTCTCCATCTTTTCCGCCGGCATGGAATCGAAGATCCATTACTGCGTGTCCGAGATGCATGTCATTGCTAGCCTGAACCATCTCGACGAATAGATGGCCACTGGTAGAGAATGCGGACACGGTTGCATCTACGTGGAAGGTTGGTGTCCCTACTATTCGAGTGTCCTCTTCGAATTCTGGACATTCGATTCTCATGAACGAGCTAGACGAAATTGTCTCTCCTCCACCGATTATATTGCATTCATCCATTCCGAATCGAATCCAGTCTTGGTTGGCTGGTGGATATGTCTCTTCTACCCTCCAGCCACCCATGTTGTCCTGAACCTCTGCAATCAATCTCGGCTGTGGCCCTTTTTCCAAGAGATAGTAATCGAACCATTCGAGTAAATCATCAGCCCAGTCCCATCTCAAAGTGAATGGGAAGGCTTCCCCACCGCGGCCGCTTGAAAGCCCTTGATGGCCGCTCATTCGGTCGGGGTAATCATGCCCCCATTGACCGTAAAGCCCCTTTACTTCGAAGCCGGCATCTTCCATCATACGATGTACAGGGAAGGCCATGTGAGGGTCTACGTTCCAATCTTGCAAACCATGAATGATGTATACAGATCCCTTGTAATTTTGAATCGCTCGCTCAAGGAAGTGCCGTTCTTCCCAATAATCCGAACCTAACCAAGCCAAGTTATCTCCCGTAACGTAGGCTAATGGTCCAGCATAGTAGCCTTCGACATAACCTTCGCATGCATTTTCAATATCTCCTGAGTCTCCATCTAGTCCAAAACTGCCGTATACTCCGTTGTGCATTATGGCTCCTCTAGCTTCCATGCTGCCATTACGCCACATGAGGTCCTGTACTCCAATAAGTCCAGACATAGGAACGATGGTTTTCAGATATTCAGAACCCATCGCAGCAGCCTCCCATGGAGTTGAGCCGTCGTAGGATTTACCGATTATTCCGACAGCACCATTTGAAAATGGGGCGCTTCCTAGATATTCGACGGCGGCGTGTATGCCCTCCTGCTCATCTAGGCCCATTAGATCCATGCAATGATTTGAGTTGCCGGTACCAAATACGCTAACCTGGGCAACCCCATATCCGTGTTGAACGTAGTTCTCGATTAAGAATCGACCTAGACGATTCGCGGGAGTTAGTGCATCGACATCCCCATCGTCATAATATGGACCAATTTCAGCGATTACGGGTACTTTGCATTCTTCAGGAAGTTCTGTTGCATCGTAATCACAGCCTTCTATCTGAGGGAGCCAAAGTCCGAGATGCACCTCTGCACCGCCGGTTACACCTGCTCCTCCATCAGCGGTTGTAATTGTTGGAACAGAGACGTAAATCGAACGTACGATGTCGGTCCCATATGTTCCATTCCTGGATACTCGACTGAATACATCACTGTTATCATAAACCAAATTTTCCCGTTCTTCAACGGAAGGAAGCCAATGTTCAGAGTATTCCGAATCTCCAATATTTATGCCGCCACCAAAACAGCCTGACAACATTGGGGCTGTGAATAACAGCACCAATAGAAGGCTGGTGGTGGGTCGAGACACGCGCTACGCGCGTGCTCAACTACTCAAGAGAGTTCTGACGCATAGTGCGAAAGAAAAAGGACTAAAATTGAGAAATACGATTTTGAATAGGTCGTATCGAAGGGTTTGATGAGGGGCGTCGACTCGGTGTTTACATGGATGCTTACGATGAGTTACTTGAACATCTGAAGAACATTGACTTAATTTCACAAATCGGTAGTTTACTCGGTTGGGATCAAGAAGTATTGATGCCCCCAAAAGCTGCTGCGCTCAGAGCCGAACAATTGGCTTGGATGTCAAAAACTGGACACGAATCGACAACTAATCCTAGAATTGGAGAATTACTCACTGAGTTGGAGGGCCGCGACAATCTAAATGATGTGCAAGTAGCCAACGTTCGGCTGGCGCGTGACTCGTATGATAAAGCCACAAAACTACCAACTGAATTCGTCGAAGAGATGGCAAAGCACAAATCTCAATCTCTGATATCTTGGCAGAAGGCTAGAGCAGAGGACGATTTCTCGATTTTTCGAGACGACCTTGCAAAAATGGTTGACTTGGCTCGACAAAAAGCCGACTATTTGGGATATGAGGAACTTCGATACGATGCTCTTTTGGACATCTATGAATCCGGTCTCAGTGTGTCACGTGTCGATCCCTTATTCGCTGGATTGAGAGAGAATGTTGCACCCCTTGTAAAGGCGGTCATTGAACGAGGGGAGCGCCCAGAAATGAGTTTCATCGAGAACAATTCTTGGAGTCAGTCAGGGCAAGAAGCTCTTTCGCAATCTGTCTCTGAAGCCCTTGGCTTTGACTTTGCTGCGGGACGTCGTGATGCATCTACCCATCCGTTTTGTGGTGGCCCAAATCCTGACGATGTACGTTGGACTACTCGGTATTCGGAGAGTGACCCATTTGGGTCGCTATACGGATCAATGCACGAGACGGGGCACGGTCTGTACGAACAAGGTAGGCCGCGTAACCTAGACTTCCAACCTGCTGGACAGGCTAATGGGCTGGGTGTACACGAAAGTCAAAGTAGACTATTCGAGAATCAAGTTGGTCGTAGCAGGGAATTCTGTGAATGGGTATTGCCGATTTGGAAGGAAAACTTCCCAGAAAATATGGATGGAGTTAGTGCAGAAGATCTTTGGAGGGCTGTTAATCTAGTCGAGCCTAGTTTGATTCGTGTAGAAGCTGACGAGGCTACCTACAATCTTCACATAATGATTCGATATGAAGTTGAGAAGAGGTTAATCGCAGGTGAAATCGAAGTCGACGATCTCCCTGATGTTTGGGACGATATGTACGAAGAATTCCTAGGAATCAGGGCACCAAATCGAACTCTCGGGGTTCTACAAGACATACACTGGTCTATGGGTGCCTTCGGGTATTTCCCGACCTATACGCTCGGAAACCTCTACGCAGCGCAACTTCTTGCCAAGGCACGAGAAGATCTCCCAGATCATGATGAGCAAATCCGCAATGGAGACTTCGCGCCGATTCTGGACTGGATGCGTGCGTGCGTGCACGCGCGAGGGAGTATCCTTGAGCCAGCCGCCTTAATTGAGGAGGCGACCGGTTCGCCGCCATCCCCAGATGCATTCGTAGAATATCTCCGCGATAAGGTCGAGCGACTCTATGGATTGACCACATAGACACAAAACTACGATATTGGGTAGTCGAGTAGCGGCTTTGTGGCCGGACTTTCCCTTGAGACTATCTCGTCCTATGTACGAGACCTTTCTAGCTCCTGTTCCGCAGTTAGACTAATTGGGGGTTCACTATTTGCAGGCTCACACGATGGATTACTTGTTTCGTGGGATTCTTCCAGTGGAATTGAGAACTGGAGAATTTCAATTGCCGGTCCAATTTCTGACATCTCTTTAGATTCAGACATCATCTATGTCACAGCCTCTGATTCTCTTCATGCAGTTGACCAGGAGGAGGGGTCGCTTCTTTGGAGTAAACAATTGGAAGGAGCGAGTGATTACGTTTTAGCAGAAGATGGAATTGTTTGGGCCACCTCCTCAGTATACGAATTAGAGGTCGCCGATTTCATCGAAGCAACCATTTGGAAATTTGATCGTTCAGGGAATGAATTAGAACGATGGGTAATGGCTGAACGGCCTTGGCATATTGCTTCAGATGGTTCAGAGGGGATTATTCTAGGATTAGGCCGACCAAGGTGCGGTTGTGTCAAAGTAAATTCTAAAGCAGGTTTGGAACATATCCAACTACCATCAAACAGTCCAGTTACTTGTGGTTCTGTAAATGATACAGAACTGATTTTTGGACACGCTGATGGCTCAGTAAGTACATTTGAGGATTCAATACTTGAGGAGGGGGCTTTGGTAACCTCAATTGCATTGGGCCCCTATGGTTGGATCTCTGGTCACGAAGATGGTAGCATCTCAATGAAAAACAAATCTGAAACTCTTCTTGGATCGATTGATTCCGTAGAAATTGTCGAAACTATTGGCTGGGCATCTTCATTTGATGGCATGAATGTGCAGATAATGATCCTAGGAGAAGAAGCGAATACAATATTCCATGATTCTAGATTACGTCAGATGGATTCCTCTTCCGATGGAATAGTACTCGGTGATGACCAAGGAAGAGTCTACTTTGTTGAATCTGAAGTTATGCAGAGAAGAATAAATTCACAGCTAGAAGAACCAGGAAATGAATCGAAGAATTCTGATCTTAGAGAACGTCTAAGGATGTTAAGAAATCGATAATACCCGGCCTGGGGTGCAGTGGAAATTAACACCCTATGACCCCTATTTCCGGTCCACAGTGCCTCATTTAGCGAAAGGTTTATTGACTCCCGACGTTCAGACCAAAGATGCCGCTCTGGGAGAGTGGTGTGGTGCGAGCTTCGGCAAACACCGCGGGCCACAGAACCGAACCCCGAACTCGGGGTGGTAGAACCGGAAACCGAAAGGGGACCGGGGATAATCGAACCAGGCACTTGGGCCAGGGGAGATACGGTCGAACTGAGGTGGAAAAAACCGGACGAAAGAAAGGGGAAAAAAGCCACAGGGAAAGTTGGGGAAAACACAACCGCACTGCTTAGGCAGGGAAAACGCATACCGTGCCGACTAACCAGACCGTGAGTGCATAAGCGAAGAGCGAGAGAACCAGAAATGGGAAAAGCTTGAGGCAGATCTGTGGGGAACAAAGGAAGACAAAAACCGGACGTAAGGAAGGGGAAAAGAAACCTAAGGGAAACACAGCGGGAACAAGAGCGCGGAGACGCGTGGAGGACCGGCACTCATTCCAAAGAACAAACCGGTGAGAGCCGGGGAGGGAAATGGAAACGCAGAAACGGGGAGCGATCCTCGAAAAAGCGGAAAACGACGAAAAGGCTCCTCGGAGCAATGTAGTCATCTACCCGGGAAAAAAAGGGCGCAAGCCCGGATGGAACCGGACCCTGCGGAGATAGCAGGGGGGGATGCTCCCCCATGTGCAGAACCCCCTGCTGCTCCCACCTTGTACCAAAGTACGGCTGAGCCCTATTCCATCTAATTATCAATCATTACGGAGTATTTCTCCCTCAATGTTAGATTTCAGGTGTTAAGAACAACATCCAGTCGGACTACTCTTTAGGCCCAATCATCTCTCTAGGTTTCACCCATTGGTCGAATTGATCGTTTGTAACCAGGCCAAGTTCAAGCGCAGACTCTCTAAGTGTAGACCCGCTTGAGTGTGCATGTTTAGCAATCTTTGCTGCGCCATCGTAACCAATGTGATTATTTAGAGCGGTGACCAGCATCAAACTATTTTCAAGATGGGATGCAATAACTCCTTCATTGGCCTCAAGTCCATCGACACATTTCTCGGTAAAGGCCCTGCAAGTATCTGCAAGTAATCTGGTACTGTGTAGCAAATTGTGTATCATCAAGGGCTTGTACACATTGAGTTCGAAGTTTCCTTGGCTGCCCCCGACGCTAATTGCTGTGTGATTACCCATTACTTGGCAACACACCATCGTCATCGCTTCGGACTGTGTTGGATTGACCTTTCCAGGCATGATACTCGAACCTGGCTCGTTTGCTGGTAGAGATAATTCTCCAAAGCCACAGCGTGGCCCTGAGCCCATCCAACGAATGTCGTTTGCAATCTTCATTAGACTTACAGCGAGAGTGTTTAGTGCCCCTGAAGCAGCAACAATTGCATCATGGGCAGCTAGTTGCGCAAATTTGTTTTCTGCCGAGACGAATGGTAATTGGGTCTTCTCGGCAATTCTATCGGCGACTTTGTCAGCGAACTCGTAATGGGTGTTTAGCCCCGTTCCAACTGCTGTTCCACCCAATGCTAACTCCAGTAAATCGTCCCATGCAGCTTCAATTCGACGAATATCGGATGAAAGCATCGAAACATAGCCCCCAAACTCTTGACCAAGAGTAAGTGGAACTGCGTCCATTAGATGAGTTCGACCAATTTTCACTATATTCTCAAACTCATCGGCCTTTGCAGCGAGAGAATTGTGTAGTAATCGCACTGCAGGTAATAATCGATGGTGGATTTCCTCGGCGGCTGCGATGTGCATGGCTGTGGGAAAAGTATCGTTGCTGGATTGGCCACGATTTACGTGATCATTAGGGTGCACCGGTGATTTGCTACCCAACTCACCTCCTGCCATCTCTATTGCTCGATTAGCAATGACTTCGTTACTATTCATGTTGGTCTGTGTTCCGGATCCCGTTTGCCAAACTCGGAGTGGGAAATGTTCGTCCATTGAACCTGATATCACCTCGTCAGAGGCTGAAGAGATTAGAGCACCTATCTGAGGGTCGAGTTGGCCGAGTTCGACATTAGTTTCTGCTGCTGCTTGTTTTAGGATTCCGAAGGCTCTGATTACTGATGGCGGCATCTTATCTGTACCTATATCGAAATTGATTAGTGAACGAGCGGTTTGTGCTCCAAAGTATCGATCCGCTGGAACTTCTAACTCCCCCATGGTGTCTTTTTCGATTCTTATTTCACCTGTTACTCCAGATACGCTTCTTTGCTCGATGGAGGAATCTTGTAATGGTGTAATTTGCTCGGTTTCTAATCCGTTTTGGATCATTTTTGTTATTGTAGCGGATCTGCCGTCATTTCGGCCTTTTCCGATCCTTCTATCTAGCTTCCTTGCAATCTCTTCAGGTATGCTGATACTGATTATTCGACGGTCGCCCGCTCTGTGCTTGGCCATAAACAGGCGGTTAATTACTTATTAAAAAACTTAATTATATACAGTCAGTCTAACGATTACTCTTCCAAACGCTGAACAGAGAGAATTTTTTGAGGGTCATAAGGCCTATCTCCAGGCTTAGTATCACAGTTCTCAATTTTGTAGACATTCTCCATCCCCTCGATAACCTCGCCAAAAACTGCATGGTTTCCGTCTAACCAGGGTGTTGGAACGGTAGTTAGGAAGAATTGTGAGCCACCGGTATTAGGCCCTGCGTTAGCCATGGAAAATAATCCTGGTCTGTCATGTTTTTTGGCCAAAGCAGATGCCTCGCAAGGAATTTTCCAACCCGGGCCGCCTGTTCCTGCCCTTCCATCGAACGGATCTTTTGATCTTGGACAGCCTCCTTGAATCATGAAATTCTTAATCACGCGGTGAAAGTGTAATCCGTTGTAGAATTCCTCATCCACCAATTTGAGGAAATTACCCGTTGTCTCAGGACAATCCTCTGTATACAGTGCAATGTCAATATCTCCGGCGCTTGTCGTCATTCTAACCATAGTAGGCATGATGTCAACGAGTGGCGTCTAGTCCAATAGCATGACGATTGATTATTCACTCTTCGCTGGATAGATTGGTATTGATTTCCTTGAGTAAATCTCTAATTTCAATTAGAACATCACCGGATTCCGTTGAAGAGTTGGACTGCTGATTTGGGCTCGCCATCAATGAGTCTCTGTGTTGGAGAACGACATCGCGGAATTGATCCGCGTTTTTCACCCCAGACAAGATGAAAGGTGCAGCACCGGCTGTCTCGAATTGCATTTTGACGACCCCGAGTGCTTTCAGAATTGGGCCTTCGGAAATTGATACATCAGTAAGTTTGTCTAGAGCAATGTTCTGCTGTTTCTTGAATAACCAACCCATACGCATATTGAGGGAACGATTGGTTAGGGCTCCGCTCATGTGCTCGAACTGCTTTTGGTGAACTATCCAACCAAATGGAATCCAAAACAGCATCAATGGAATTCCTATAAATGACGCCAAAAGACCAAAATTAGCCATTATCCACCAGTAAATGATGATTTTTCTGTCGAATTCTACAGACATAATTTGGCCGCTATCGGCGTAACCCGCCTCTTCTTGCATATAGTAGCGTAATAGTAACGACAAAAGAGATTACCGATGTTCAGCCTACACAATTTATTCTTCTTCAAGCAATTGCATCCATGCCTCGTAGCTGTACTCTGCGAATAAATAGTTTTCAAGATGATAGTTGATGTTTTTATTTGTTATATGAAATTGCCCTTCGCCCTCATTTCCCTTATGTTGTTTATCTGAATAATTGATTCCCCCGCCTGCAATTTCGTCGGAGTTTATGCAGAAAACACAAACCTTATCCCTGAAAAATAGAACATAATACAATTCTTCAAATTCTACTCTCTTGATTTGTTGAATATTACAATCCCAATTTTTATTTTCTCTTTCTTCGAATGCTATCGGGCGAGATTCAGGATCGTTATCTAAGCACTGTTGAATAAGGTTCGAACGGGTGATTGGTTGGCCATTGTTCTCTAAAACCTTAGAACCTTTCACCTCAACCCTATTTTCGTTAACTGGATTCGTCCTATCGTGATGGATTGATTTGGGCTCATCAAAATCGCCGAAAATGTCGGACAGAACCTCTACGGAAGTGCCGAATCTCCTTGTTTGTAAGGAAAATAGCCCTCTTCGAAAACTCTCAGCTCGGTCTTGCATGACAACATAATCAAAGATGTGACTATTTAACTAATCTGAATGTTCTAGTTCCGCCACAAACGGATTACTATTCTGCCAGCCCTCTTTTCCGGTTTCCCTATACCTTTCCAAGCGACGAATCATGATTTCACAATACACTGGATCTATGTCGGTTATTATGCATGTACGATCTGTTTTTTCTGCAGCAATCAATGTAGTACCAGAGTGACCAAAGAGATCGAGTACTATATCTCCAGATTCTGAACTGGCTAATATCAGTCGTTCGATCGACTTTAGTGGTTTTTGAGCGTAGCATCCATTTACATTTTCATCCATTCTGTAAAATACCTGCTGCACATCAACCCAAACATTGGACGAACGGATATTTTCTGACTTACTTCTCTCTAGATTTTCGGTTTTATTCCCGCCCACTTCTTTGTAATATCCGCGTAAAATTTTGGGGATTTCTGTATATTGTACATCGAAGAAGGGGTCGCCTTTGGTATAGTACAAACACTCCTGTCTTACTGCCATCCAATTCTTTTGGGTCCCATATCCACGTTGATTTCGCATGGTGATAAGAGAACGAGAAGAAAAATCTTCGAATTTACGCATCATAATCATAAATTCAGGTAGTGGTTGAAATCCTTCATTTTGATTAGCACCTAGCCAGATGTATAAGGAAGAGTCTTCTTCCAATACTTCATTTGTAACATTTATCCATTTTTCCGACCAAGAAATGAAACTTTCTACCGTTCTGATTTCAAATGCTGCAAGATTATACGGCGGGTCATGAATAGCTAATTTAGCCTTCAGTTGTCCGAACATATCCTTTACTGCATTTGCATTATTAGCATCAATACACCCTACCTTGTGACCGTTAACCGGATCTATCCAAACCTCTCCTGTTTTGAGGCGACAGTGCTTCAGGAGTGATTGACGAAGAGTTTCGTCTTCATCAAGTCGAGGAAGCGGGTGGTTCTCCATGAGTGTTCAAAATTTTGTATAATTCTGGGCTAATAAACACTTAGGAAGGTCGGTATAAATTATGCAACCATCGACCCGGCCATAACTCCTTCTGGAAGTTCTAGCAGTCTAACTGTACCATCTGGGTCTAAAGCGCCTAGGACTAGGAATTGACTAACAAACCCCGTCGGTAACGTCTTGTCACCCAGATTCAATGCTCCAACTACACTTCGTCCGACTAACTCTGCTCGTGAATAGTTGGTAATCTGGGCCGAGCTCCAAAGTCTACCAATGATAGGGCCGAAATCAACTTCAATTTTGTAAGAGGGTTTACGCATCTCAGGGAATTCTTCGACTTTGAGAATTATTCCTGATCTCAAATCTAATTCAAAATAAGCAGCAGCCCCGACGTAGTCCTTTTTATCGAGTTTCTCGGGATGATACGGCTCGCTGGAATCAATTACATGTTCCGACATTCACTCACCCGTTACATCCGAGCGAAGAATGAGTGGATGCAAGCTAATTCCGGCAGATTGGAAGGCGTCTTGACCACCTTCCTCTCGATCTAGAATAGTAATACAAGCCGCGACATCGCACCCCATATCGATTAGTCGATTAGCAGCTTTGAGAGCGGAGCCTCCGGTTGTAGTTACATCTTCCAATAGTACAACCCGGTCGCCTTCTCGCAGGGTTGACCCCTCAATTCCAGGTGGATTTCCTGTTTTTCGACCGCCTCGACCTTTTGCTTCCTTGCGAACTAGGAAGCCCCGGAGGTCAGATCCCTTTCCTGCCTTTGCAATCGCAATACCAGTGAGTGGTACCGCTCCTAATTCGAGTCCGCCGACCGCGTCAACACCACCGATTGATTCTATTTCTGCGTGGAGCAATACACCGATTTGATGAGCACACTCCGGATCCATCATTACTGGCTTCATATCAAAGAAATGTGGACTCTGTCGACCGCTGGCAAGAGTGAATAATTCGTCTGGAGAGTGTAGATACGCCAAATCACGGACACGTTCGATTAGACGTTGTTTTGCTTCGGCAACCGTAGTCGACATGTCTCTTCCCTCCCATTTCGGCTTGGTGGTAATCGGATGAAGGTTCGCACTCGGAAGGAGTTAGAAGAGTGGAAAGACAGTGAATGTTCTTGGACGGCCTCGTGCGGTCGTCGAATGTTCAGCAGCGGAGCGTATGCGACATGGTAGATCATGACAGTCCAGAAATCGTAGTAGATGAGGGTCGTCTTTCTAGCGAACTGGAGTCATACAGAGACTGGCTTGATGGAAATACTGAGAAGGTTTACCAAATCGCAGAAGAGGCTCGCTCCAAAGGGTTGGACTTTGCTGATACAGTTGAAATTCCGCGTGCTGCGGACTTGGCGAGTAGGACTGAGAAATTGCTTGAGGAATACCTCAGACCAACTCCAGATGATGACCCAATTAGAATTGAGGAAGATTTACGTAAATTGCTTAGCAAGGTAGACCGTGAGACTGCTTCGATTCAAATCGCCGTCGAAGTTGGGAAAAGAATGCACAAACTAACGGCCGATGTTCGGCGATCGATTGACACTGGCCTTCGTGTAGGATTGGCGGTACTTACTGAGGCCGTTCTAGTTGCCCCTCTGGAGGGTATAGGCGATGTTAAGATACTCAATAATGAGGATGGAACTGAGTTCCTATCAATCGAGTTCTGTGGACCAATTAGGGCCGCAGGAGGTACAGCGCAGGCTCTTGGTGTGCTGATTGGCGACATGGTCAGGCGTGAACTAGGATTGAATCGATATATTCCTAGTACACCAGAAGTTGAGAGAGTAAAGGAGGAATTTGGCCTCTATCGAAAGGGATTGCAATACAAGCCTCCACCAGAAGAGATTGAGATGATTGTAAGGGCCTGTCCAGTGATGATTAACGGAGAGTCGACAGAAGATATCGAATGTTCTGGATTCAAGGAAGTTCGTAATATCGATGGAGCCCGAGTTAGGGGAGGGGTTCTGTTGGTAATTGGAGAGGGTCTATGTCTCAAGGCTCCTAAAGTCCAGAAACACACAGAGCGACTAAACATTCCTGGGTGGGATTTCATCGCTCATTTTGCCTCAAAAGGAAAAACTGAGGGGCAAGAGAACTCTTTCAAGCGTAGAGTCATCAAGACGGATTCTCGATTCATGGATGATGTAATCGCTGGTCGGCCTGTTTTTGGTGAACCCAGCCAGCCTGGTGCTTTCCGAATAAGATATGGTCGCAGTAGGGCTTCC
>Ga0208749_1000164_pt1 | contig 16269 bp, 2 predicted proteins | sample Knorr_S15_td_DCM_FD_185601 | JGI IMG/M metagenome (GOLD analysis project Ga0208749, IMG submission 185601) | Marine microbial communities from Southern Atlantic Ocean transect - Knorr_S15_td_DCM_ad_63m_LV_B (SPAdes) (version 2) | ecosystem: Environmental > Aquatic > Marine > Oceanic | place... | reverse complement strand
ATTCACATGTTCTAAAGATAGCAACGCAACTAATCATACTTACCCACGTACAACAGACCCATCATACGATGAGTGGTTAACTGTTGCTAATAAGACTGCAAATACATTTGAAGTTAATGTAGGTATTTCTGGTGTTAATGACCAGTACACACACGCATTTGTTTCTGCATCCACTAATGGATTAATTAAGCAGAGTGGTACTATCAAGTTATTCATTGGTGTATCTTCTAACACAACTGCACATGCATTTGTTAGTGCTGTTGCAAGTTCTGTTAAGACTGGTGGATCATATACTCACGTATGGGCTGGTGCTAATGCTAATGCAGTTACAACTGGTGGTAACTATCCACATAACTTTGTATCTGCAACTGCTAATGGTATCGAGAAAGCAGGTGATTCACTCAGCATTAATGCAGATGCATTAACATTCACATGTGCTCAAGATAACAACGCTACACAGCACAAATATCCTCGTGCTAGTGACCCTGTATATGGTGAGAAATTACCTATTAGTTCTACTACAACCAATACAATTACTGTTAACGTTGGTAAGACACAGGCAAATGGATATGATATTAATAATGCCACATACAACCCTGTAACAGGTGACTTAGTTCTTACTCTTCCTAGTCATACTATCAACGTAGGAACAAGTATCAGGTTAGCAAAAGATGCTCTAACCTTTACATGTGGTATGGATAATAATGGTACAAACCATACTTATCCTAGATCAACTGATCCTAAGTATAACACTGCATTAGATGTTACCGCAGTTGGATCAACAAATCATACAGTAAGTGGTGCTGCATATACTCCTTCTACTGGAGAATTAATTCTTACAGTTACTGCTCATGGATTTGCTAATGGCGATATGGTTAAGATCGCTGATGATTCATTAACAATGACTTGTGCTTTGGATGGTAATGCTACTCAGCATACTTATCCAAGAGCATCTGACCCTGTAAGTGGTAAGTGGTTACAAATTTCTGCTGTAACTGCTGATACATTCAAGGTTAATATTGGAGTATCACCTGATACATCCACTCATGCATTCGTATCTGCTATATCAAATGGACTCGAAAGACAGACTGGTACAGTCACAGTTAACGTTGGCCAATCTCCTATTGTTAACTACAATGTTAGTGGAGCTACCTACAATCCCACCTCTGGTGTCTTGGTACTTACAATTGGTGCTCACACATTATCAGCTGGAACATCTATAAAACTAGGGAACAACTCATTAACATTTACATGTGCTCAGGATAGCAATGCTACTAACCATACCTATCCTAGATCTGGAGATCCTGCATACAATACTGCAATTAATATTGCATCTGTAACTTCAGATAGTATTACACTTAACGTTGGTACTTCTTCTAATACCACAGCACATACATTTGTATCTGCTGCAACAGGAGCAGTCATTGCTGGAGGTAACTACACTCACACATTTGTTAATACTAGCAACACAACTACAGCAACTAATGCTGCATACAATCCTACTACTGGTGTGATGACATTGACCGTTAATGGTCATGGTTTTGTAGAGGGTGAGCACATTAAGATTGCAAACAACTCTCTAACATTCACATGTGCTCAGGATAGTAATGCTACAAATCATACTTATCCTCGTGCAACAGATCCATCTTCAGGTAAGTGGTTAAAGATCTCTAATGTAACTGCAAATACATTTGATGTACAGGTTCTTAAGAGTGTCCCATCCACAAACACTACTACACATGCATTTGTATCTGCTCAAGCAAATGGTATTGAAAGAGCACTTGTAATTCAAGGTGGTGAATATCCTCATACATTTGTATCTGCTGAGAATAATGCAGTTACAATCTTTAGAGATGATTCTTCTCTAAATGCTAGCCGTAATAAGGATGCACGTAACCTTATCCTTGCTAATAAGAATAGTATTATTACTGAAGCAATCACTGCTATCAATACATACGATTCTAACCATGCTTCTACAAACTATGAAACTAAGTGTAGAAGAGACTTAGGTAGAATCATTGATGCTCTAGCACAAGACCTTTGGTTCGGTGGTAACGAGTACACTATCTCTTATCTTAAGACATACTTCTCTGGTAATGCACTACTAAGCAATGGTGTTCAGGGAGAAGTTAACCAAACAATCGTTGGTTTGAATAAGATTCAAGATCAAATCAACCTTGCTATTAACAACCAATTAGCACAGAAAGACACAAGTATTACCACTGATACTACTGGTGAACCACCTATAGTATCTGATGCTAACGCTGATGTTTCTGTACTACTTCTTGCTAACTCTAAGTTCATTGCTAAGGAAGCATATGAACAGATGAAGGTAGTTCATCCTTCTTATACTCCTGCTACTGGATATACTGAGCAGGATTGTTTAGATGACGTTTATGATGTTGTTAGAGACTTAGCATACAACATGAAGTATGGTGGCAACCATAAGATCTATGACATAGGTAATGGTTTCGTAACTAATAACTTCAATGGTGTTCCACTTCTTATGCCACAGAGTGAGCGTACAGAAGTTGCTGAAGTTTATAAGAAAGTAAAGGCAGTTGTAGCAGATGTAATTACAAATACAACAGTTTCACCTACTAACTGGACTCCTGATGCTACTAACCAACAGGTTAAAGACCTAACATTAATTGGTCTTTATGATGCTGCTACATGTAACAGCATGATATCAGCAACAGACACCTTGATGGACATCATTGTTCAGGGTGTAGGTACTGATGCTGCTGTTGGTAATCTTAATAGCATCACAAGAACAGAACCAACACAACCAACCACATACATTCAAGGTAATTGTGCTGAGGTTCTTTCTACAGTTGATACTTTAATTGGTATCTTCACTGATAGTTTACTTGCTGGCAATCTTAATGCTCTACCTAGCGTAAGTAATGGTGAGTGGGATTGTGCTAACGTAAGAAATACTATTGAAACATTATTCGATATCCTTGTAGATTCTATTACTGCTGGTAACCTTAACGGTCTACCAACACTTAATAAAGGTGACTTTACTATTAACAATGAGTCTTCTAAGTGCTTCAGAGACGTTGCTTACATCGTAGATGCTGTCGTCAATGACTTACGTCTTGGTGGTAACATCAACAGTGTACAGGCAGGTGAAGCATACTTTGTTAATGCTCAATTAGACTTCGTTGATGGTCAAGCATCTGAGACTATTGATGCTTGGAACTATGTCGGTAACATGTGTACCGCAGCTATGAGGAACTTTGACTTCTTGGCATTCAACTGTACAACTACTGCTGGATCTGCCATAGTTGATGTTAATGACTCAAGCGGTATGGTTATCGGTATGAGTGTTGTTGAATATGATGAGTCTGGAGTATCACCTTATGAGCAAGGTGTACTTAAGTCTTCTGGTGTTACACCAATATACACAACCATTCCTGAAGGAACATACGTTAAGAGAATTGTTAGCAACACTCAGGTTGAATTGGGTGTTAAAGGATCTAAGTTAGTAACAGGAAATACTGTTAATGCTATCCTAAGTAGTAGTTCAATCAACCTATACTTCACATATAGTGAGGGTGCATGGGCTGATACATTACCTGATACTAAGGTAATCGGACCTGTTACTGATGCTGACAGAGATATTACTAGAGACTCAACAACTAACTCTAGCAACGCTGAGTGTGCTGCAACTGCTGCTGCTATTAACACATTAATTGGTAACATTACTACTATCATTAGCAGTGGTCTTGGATCAGTTACTCGTCAAGAGCAGACAGTTAACACATCATTACTTGCTTCCAGAGCAACTGTATTCACTATTGATACAACTGGTACTGGTTCATCTAACGCACATAACTTTGAGACAGGAACACCAGTAAGATTGGTTCCTCGTCCTCGTTTCGATACTGTTACACAGAAGTATGTTAATGTTGATAAGCGTGTTATTAGATTACCTAATGGATTTGAACCTAACATAACATATTATGTAATTGCTCCAGGTAGAACTACATCACCTATTGATTATAGTGGTGGAACCTACTTCGATGGTAGTGATCAAACTAAGTTGATGCTTGCAACATCTAGAGAGAATGCTGCTGCTGGTATCTACATCTATGCATCTGAAACAACTTCTGTTGATCCTGATGTTGAGATTGATATCTATCAGTTCGTACTAGATGATTCATATGATTTACATTCATATAGAACTAACTTAGCAACAACCTCTGCATTCTCTGGTAACGGTGGATTTGAGACAGAGATACCAAACATCGTTGACAAACCATCTAACTCTACTGATGCTCAACAGGTATTCTTTAGACCTGAAGAAGGATCACAACTACCATTAGTAGCCACATCATTTGCAAACAATCCTAACGTTGCTGTAACAAATAGTTCCAGCCCAGACTTCGGTAGACTTAACCCTAACGTATCATTCTATGTTCGTTATCAGAATGATAGAGTATTCACCATCCACCTAAGCAAGGCAGATGCACTTAATGACGTAAGAGTTACATTTGATCCTGGTCAAACTGGTATTAAGTTTACGACCTATGCTAACAAGCGTAGATGTCCAATGGCATTTGATCCAACCTTTACTGATGCTGTTACTACTTCTGGTAAGTGGTACATCAAAGTTAAGGATGATGTTACTGGTCAACCTTCATCTGTTTACTACGATAATATTATCTGGAGGATTAGACAATCAGATATGTCATCTACTCCTCGTACTACAGATACGTGGTATGAGCGTCTTAAGGATCAACGTGAAGCAAATGAAAGAACATACAAGTTACGTTACGTTATTCCAAAAGATATTGAGAACGCAAGAGATCCTATCAATGGATTCGTTATCAAGGGAAGAACTGACGATACTCGTAAGTTAATACCTCAGAAGATTGTACTTAAGCCTGTAACTGGATCAGTATACGGTGCTAGATTTAAGAACCCAAGACAACAGAATGAGTACATTGGATACACTGAAGCAGATTTCTCAAGTAATTCACTTAGTGTACCTGCTAAGTATGATCCATATAAGAGAGATCTAACTAACGCTGGTGTTGAGTATAAAGCATTTGTTAAGACTGCGAGTGGTATCACAGCCACTATTCAAAGTGGTCGTTATGTAGAGGATCCATTAGATCCTAATATCAAGTACCTAGAACTTAATGTCTTTGACCATGCAGTTGACGTTGTTAACTATCCTGGTCTTAAGAATGAGATCTTCACTACTGTTAGAATTGATGCTCCTCAAGGTGGATCATTCGTAGCGAATAAGACACAGAATAGTAGCACCAATGAAATTAGTTGGACTGGTTATTCTTCTGGTCTTGCTAATATACATGCTTATTACAATGTTGGAAGTTCACACTACCTAATCCTGAAAAATATCCGCGGTGGAAAATTAGAGTATAGTGATTTTGCAAATACAAGATTTGCACAAGGTAATGTATTCGCTGAAATGGTAGAAGACCAAGACTTCGGTAAGTCACTACCACTTAAGAGACTTATTTCTAAGGGATATCCTGAGTACTATTACAGACAAAATGGTGCTAATGTCTACACCATAACACCAGGTGATCGTATTACTGACGATGCTGGTATTGAATACTACGTTGATAGTGTAAATGATGTAGGTATCATTGAAGATACATTCTACATCTTCAACGTAGAGACACTACAGAAACGTATCTTCGGACAGCAAGAAGGTATTTACTATCTAACTTGCTTACGTGGTAACATTTCTCCATTCCCAACTGGACCTGGTGTTGTTAACAACTTTAAGAACTTCAAGTTCTCCCAGCCAGTTAGCAAACTATATCCTCTAAACTACAGAAACGATCCTCTCTGGTTCCAGAAGTCTGGTACAACAGCAGAAGAGAAAAACGTATTTGCTGGATTAGTTGATCCACCTCAAGCATATTCTGCTGCTGACAACTATACTCATGGTTTAGTTACAGTTAACGACTATAAGAACTCTACTACAAGAGAAGGTGTTGAGGATTTAGTTAGACAATCAGCATTTATAGAGAATACTTACGCAGTTCAGGCACAGAGTGGTAATGCTACATCTGGTTCTGAAGATCGTAGGATTAAGATTGCTGGTACAAGCACAGTAATGACAGATGATAAGTTCTACGTTGAATTCCGTAGACCATCTATTGCTCGTGCAGGTAACCATACGTTTGAATATCTTGGTTTCGGACCAGGTAACTATTCAACTGGTCTACCAATCAGACAGGAAGTTGTACTAACACCAACTGAAGACTTCTATGCTCAGTCTAAGAAGCAAGATGGTGGTATAGTCTTCTACACAGGTCTAAACTCCAATGGAGACCTTTACATAGGTAACAAGAAGATCAACGCTATCACAGGCGAAGAGACCTTCCTTGACGCTGCTGTACTGGCTGATGATGGAGATAAGGATGATGTAGTAGGAGGTCTAGTAACCACATTTGACACTGCTGTAACATTCAACCAGAATATAACAGTTGTTGGTGGTGATGGAAGTCTTGTTAATACATTTGAGTCTCCTGTACTCATCAGTGTTCAAGATAATGATTTAGTACAGAACAGAGACGTACTTATTATACGTTCTAATGTAAGTCCTACTGATCCTGTTACTCTATTAGAACAGGATGAAGGTCTTGATAGAACTAGCTTCACTCCTGCCCTTGCTGGTGATATTCGTATCAGTAAGAACAGAGTAGATGCTGCTGTATTTGGATTCAACTCCAGAGGTAATGGTCAGAATTATATGATTCAGACTCATACTACTTCTGCTGGTGCTCCAACAAATATGACACCTAACCAGACAAACTTGGTTAATGCTGGTGGTACTAGAATTAACTCTAATCAGTTAGCTAGTTACGGTGGTGTTCTACCTCAGTCTGGTGATATTCTACTTAAAGGTGATGAGGTTGGAGAATCTGGATCACTTGGTTGGATATATGCCAACTACTTCAGTGAGATTGCTGGATCAAATATATTCACAATAACATTTGATGGTAGTAACGTAGTTAAATTAACATGGGAAGCAAGTGGTGTTGCACTTTCTAACTCTTCACTTGGTATTACAAGTGCTTCTAGAGTTAGATTTACTAACTATCCAGTTTCAATATTAAACGTTCCAGCAGGTTGGACTGTTTACTCACCTGCTGGAGATGCATTTGATCCTGCAAATAACTATGTTCACTTCCAAGTAACTACTGCTCAACCACAGGCTACTACAAACTGGACATCTATTCTTAGTCAGAATGCTGCTGCAAAAGTATACATATCTACTTCCGAATTTAAGGAACTAGGTGTTGTTGGTGCTGATGCAATCAGAACACTTGTTAGAAACACTCTACCATCTGGTGCTGGTTCTATAGGTGATTATAGAGTCGGTATTAACACTGTCACAAGAGCATCACATGACGCTCATGCAACTGGATTTGTTGATACAAATACTAATCCTAAGGCTAACCTAGATGTTGTTGGTAGTGCATTCATCAGTGGTACAACAACTTCAGACTTCTTAACTGAGGCAGAGTTTGCTTCTCGTACTAAGAATGGTCGTGCTGACGCATTGTTAGTCGGTGGTGATGCAGATAATCCTCTTAATCAGTCAACACTTAGAGTTAAAACTTCTAATACTGTAGGTACTGGTCAGGTTGGTATCAATGCAACAGACGCAAATCTTTCCACATACGGTTTATTTGTCAACGGAACTTCTAAGTTCACTGGCAATGCACTATTTGATCTAGATGTTCAGATTGACGGTGGAGATCTTACTACTGCTGCTACAACATTCAACGTTGTTAACACTACTGCAACCACAGTTAATATTGCTGGTGCTGCAACTGCATTAACAATCGCTGATACTACAACAGCAGCTCAGACAATAGACATTGGTGATTCTGTAACTGGACAACAGACTATCAAGATTGGTAGTGCTTCTGTTGACAGTAACATCTTCTTCGGTGCTATTGCTGACACTGCAACTAACATTTCTAAGATTGAAATTGGTGGTGCATACGGTAATAACGAATCACTATCCTACGTTAAGTTTGGAAATAGAAAGGTATCCTACGCAGGTGACGCAACATTTGGTGCAGACAAGGTACTTGGTGGTGATAGAACACAACCAGAACAGACTGTAACTCTTAACACTGAAGCAGGTATTGTTTCCTTCTTCTCAGGTAATACACAGACTATTGACTTTGGTTTAAATTCTTCTGAAATTAATATCGCTGGTCAAGGTGGATCAACTACAGTTAGAAACAACTTTGAAGTTGATGGTGAGACAACACTTAACGGTAGTGTCAAACTATGTGGTGGTACTGCTGCATTCTCCTTTATTGGTGATAGAGCACAGTTAGGATCTACTGCATTTATACATGCAAGCGGTATTATAAGTGTAGGTAACTATAATAAGAACGTTGATATTATTAACGTACTTGAGTTAACTCAATCAGATCCTGGTTGGAACCGTCTTGATACTGCTGGTGCAGGAGATTGGGGTGATACCTCATGGCAAGCACTTAGAGTTGGAGACGGACCTGGTGGTACAGATTTACCTGCTTTAAGTGGAGATCAATACTACTTACCATTAGAAGTTGATCCTGCTAGTTACTTTGCTGAAGGAGATTATATAATCCTTGATGCACCATTAGATGCTGGATTTAATACACATCCTGAAATTGTAAGGATTGTAACTGGTGGATTAATTGGTGCAACTTCTTCTCCTTATATCCTAACAGTTCAGAGACAACCACTTGGTACTTACACAGCAATCAAGACTAACCATCCTGATGTTCTATTACCACAACCTAGAAAGACTCCAATCTACAAGTGTAATATTGGATTTGATGGTACTTGGACAGAGCAAGCAATTGATGGATCTGGTGTTCAGGAAAATATTTACCTAGCATCATTCGGTGGAACATTACAGACACAAAGAGATTACGTTATTATTGATCGTGAAGATACTAACGGTAACGGAATCTTTGATCAAGGTGAGGTATTCAAACTTGCAACACCTCTTACACAGAACAATAAGAACTTCCGAGTTCTTGATGGATGTCCTGGTAACGTATTGTTTGAGGTTGATACTGTAACTGGCGGTGTAATTGTTGGTAACGATGGTGTTGACGGAGAGAATGGTAAGTTAACTGTTAACGGTTCATTCAACTTTGTTGGTGGATGTAAGACTGGTTATAAAGAAACTTCTTCTGGTAGTGGTTTATTTACTGGTGATATTCAAGCGAATCTCTTTACTATTACTAATGTTCCTAACACACAAGGACTTGAAGTTGGTGATTATGTCATACTTACAGGTGGCGGTGGTACAGTAACATTAGAACAAAATCAATTTGTAACTACTGGTGGTGTTACAAGACAAACTGATCCTCAGATTGTAAGTATTGTCGGTAGCACACTTACACTTAGTGCAGCGTTCAGTGGTACTGGTACTGTAACTGGTGCATCATTCAGATCTGCTAAGAACGAGAAGTTTAGTATAACTGATCGTGTACGTGATATCTTTACTATTGATGCTTGCAGTGGTGACACTGTAATTGGTAATCCAAGTGGTAAGATCTATACAATAAGAGCTAAGTGGGGTACAACTGCTGGAACACATGCTGTTGGTGCTACAGTTACTGCTGTACTTAAAGATCCTAAAGTTGATAACGGAATTGCAACAACATTCGTTGATACAACAGGTACAATTTCAACATCAGATACACAACTAACAGTTGATAACGTCACAGATTTTGCTATCAATGACTATATCTTGGTTGGTTATGGTTCAGCTAGCAGCCAAGAATTCATGCAGGTGTCTGGTACTCCAGTTGTAACATCTGGTAATTCTGGTTACTTACCTGTTACTCGTGCTAATTCTCTTACTGGTTGGCCTGGTGCTGCTAAGACACATGCTGATGGTGAAACTGTCTGGAGAGTTCTTACTAGAGAGACAACTGTACTAACAGAAGAAATTCCAAGTACAGGAAGTTCAGTCGTAGAAGTTAAGGTTAAGAACTCTGATGTAGTTCCATTCTTCTTAGATCGTTTCTATGCATTATTAATAGGCGATGAGATCTTTGAAGTAACCAATACTTCCACAACTGATGGTGGTATTCAAATGGTTAAGAAGGACTTCCATCATGGTCGTCTAACAGTATTTGATGACGTTAAGTTCATTGGATCTGCCTTTGAGATCATGGGTACTGATAATAACGTACCTATCTTAACGTTACAGAACAACGATGAGCACCACTTTGAAGCTGGTAAGTTAGTTGTTAATGCTGCTACAGACATAAGTGGATTCCTAAGAGTATTCCCAAGTAAGTGTGTTGAGGATCCTGATGCGATTCAGTTTACTAATACAGCATTTGACCCAACATTCCGTGTTGAACCTGAATATGGTGATACATACGTTGGTCGCTTACTAGATATTGCTGGTATTACTGCTACAACTGCTTCAAGTACACAGCAAATACTAACAGTAAGACAACTAGGTGACGGTGGTACTAAGAACTATACAATCAATCAAGATTGTTCTATAGATGCCTTCGGAAAAATTGGTTGGAAGAACAAGAATGGTGGTCATAAGGCTACTTTCGTTAACGCAGATTCCTTCCTAAGCACCAATATAAATTATATTGTATCCGTTGCTCCTTCTACAGGTGCATTAGTATTAACACTACCAACGGATGCTGTAACTGGAGATGTCATAAGGATTACTGAAGTTGGTGGTAACTTAACTTACAACAACTCTCTAGTTATCCGTGCTCCATTAGCAAATGGAGAACCAGTTGCAATTCAAGGTGATACTGAAGGTACTAAGTTGGGTGGATTGGGTAACCCATACGGATCTGGTGAACTCGTTGTTCAGAATAAGAATGCTTCCTTCGGATTAATTTTCGTAGGAAATACAGACGGAACAAACTTTATTCCTGCTGCAAATCAAGGTTGGTGGTTAACAGAACTATAATGGCATTTTATAACAGAGTAAAAACAATGAAGAACTCCCCTATTGGCACTATCATGCCATGGGGAGGTAATTCAAATCTCAGAGGATCTAATCCTCCTAATGTACCACATGGTTGGATATTGTGTGATGGAACATCACATCCTGCTAAAAATTATCCATTACTAGCATCTATGATAGGTAACACTTATGGACCTAGTGATACAGCAATTAAAGGTCAGTATCCAGATTATGAGGATGCCGATCTTTTTCGTGTACCTAACCTAGCTGGTAGATCAATGGTAGACCTTGAAAGGTCTATGTTATTAGATAGTAAGTATCAATATGGTCAATCCGATGCATATAATGTTGTTGGTGATTTAATTGAAGGTGATGGTACTTCTGTAACTCCACCTGCTATCTACAGTGCTGATACTGATATAACATTTACAATGGGTACTCTTAATAATATGGCAGGTAGAATTCAAGAGTTTACTCTTAATGATCCTACATGGTCTAAGACATATTATGTTATTGGTAGAAAATTAGGGATAGACCATACTCCTGCTCACAGACATCCAGGTCAATATACAACAGCAATGACTGATGGTAAGTATGTTCAAGTATTTGAAACATCAAACTATCAATTAAGTGGTTCTCCTGATTATGAATCTGCTAACTTGACTGGTACTGCTAGTGGTGATAGTCCTGATACTTGGAAGCAAGGAGCTGGATCTATAACATATTATGATGAAAATACTCTTCCAGTGACAGATGAAGCTTTAAACTTTGACCCTGCATCAAAGTCTCTTATACCAGAAACAGGTTTACAAAGACTTATACCAAAGGGAGGAGGTAATACTCCTGAGTTTAATGATACGTATAACTACGGTCATGCAGAACCTGCACATACTGGAGTGTTTCCACCACCAGTTACTATATTTGGTGCTCGTAACTATTTGAATGATGATCAGACAGTTACATATCCAACTAATATAAGTCACTCAGGTGAAGACTTTACTCAGCCAGCTCTTGCTCCGCATAATCATTTTTCATTTGATATTTCTATGAACATGGGAGGACTGAGACCACCTGCAAACATTGCAATTAATAATGTCCAATCATACACTACTAACGTAACTAACATTGATAGTGCGTTAAATATAGTAATGGATAACAACACACCCTCTCAGACGATCATAATGATAATAAGGGCATTCTAATGGCAGCATTTTTATCCGAAGAAAGAAACAAGTTAGGAACTACTACAGGTTCTATAATAGCATTCAGTAGAGAATTGGATGTTAATGATCCTGAAGTTGGTTTAAGTAGATCTTTATTACCTGCTGGTTATTTGAGATGTGATGGTGCTGTATATAATGAGAATCAATACCCTGCTATTGCTGAAATTATAGGAACAGGAGCAGGTTGTGTATTTAAACAAACTGATACTGTTTTATTAGATACACAGTTCCAAGTACCAGATCTAAGAAGTAAACATATCAGAGCATCTAGTGGATCTGATCAAGGTGTTATTAATGATCTGACAGTAACTAATGCTGGTGGACAGGTGATAGATAAATCTGGTGTTGGAATTGAGGTTACAAGTAATGTAGGAACTACTGCTATTATAGATTTAACAGGACAATTTAGAATTCCACCACAGTCAGCATCATTAAGAGGACAAGTATCATTTACTAGACCTAGAAATACTGATGCAGAAGTTGTTACTATCAATGCATTTCAACCACATGCTCACTATACAACTACAAGAAGATGTAGAATTAAGAGGAGATCTGGTAATGATGTATTTGAATTAAATTATTATAGAAATGCTTCTACTATTGGTGTGCATGAATGGTATTATCATACTATGACAGATCCTAATTGTACTAATAATAGTATTAATAATAGTCCTGATCAACAAGTATGCCAACCAGCATGTAAGTTTTATGGTGAGTCGATGAGTTTTGGACCAGGACTTTGGATTCCAAGTGGTTTTGGTGTAAGTTACCAGTATCATGGTATATGTAAGAACGCTTGTTCTAGTTTCGATCAATATTGTCTTGTTCCCGATAATATTGGTACTACACAGAGTGGTAATAGTTTCAACCAGAACCCATCAATTAGTCCTTTATACATAGAAACTTATCCGAATCTATGTCGTCAGACAATACTTTGGAATACCTCTACATTCCAGTGTTCAGGTGTTGCATCTGGGATTAATTTTACTATACCACCAAACTATATTTCAACATCAACTGAAATTCCTGATGATGATATTCCACAGACAGGTGACAATGGTTATTCACACACTGCTACAACAGCAAACGTTTTACCACTTGATCGTATAGTTGATAATACTGCACAGACAGCATATCCACAGGTTTCTAATATTATTGAGACAACTACTCCTCTCAACTATGAGAATGATCCAACGGAACATACACATACTATAACATATACAACAGGACAAACTAACTATACTTTAAACACACCTGAATTCTTTATAAGTACTGATGGTATGTCCTCATCAATACAAATTAATCCAGATAATACTAGAAAAATGGACAATTTGATTGCTCCTTTTACTATGGTCGATTACCTAATTAAAATCTAATGACTACAAGAACTATTCGCTCTAATTATCTTGCAGATAAGGTCACTTATGCCTCATCTACAGTTCCTATTGGGACGATAATTCCTATATTTAAAGCAAACGATGATAAGGTAATTGATGATGGTGTTGTAACTGCTGTTGCTGCATATTCTATTAACTCTGGTAGTGGATACACAACAGATATAATAAGTCCTGCTGGATTTGAAACACAAGCAATAGAAATTGCAGTTAACCCTGCATCTACATTCTCTGTAAGTAATGATACTATAACATATCCTGCTATCAGTAGTATTTTAAGTACTGGTGATAAAATTTTTGTTAAGAGTAGTTCACAAAATCCTAATAGAGCAGCTTTAGGTGGATCTATACAATCATTTACCATAACCAATGGTGGTTCTGGATATGTAGGAACACCAACTGTTACAGTAACAGATAATGGTAGTGGTCCAGTTACAGTAGGTCAATTCCAAGTTGCTGTATCTGCTGGTGTTGTTACTGGTATTAATGTATTAAATGGTGGTATAGGATATCAATTCCCAGTAGTTAGTATAACAGGAGGAGGTGGTTCTAATGCAACAGCAACTGCCACTTTATCAAGTGGTGGTACTGGTGGTACAGGTATTAATGAAGGACAAGAGTACGTAGTTGATGTAACAGGATCAAATACTTTTAGGTTAGCAAGATCACAAGCAGATATTAATGGTGGTAAATTCTTTAATATAACTGATTTAGGAACTTCTGGTAATGTTGTTTTAGTTACATCACAAGGATTTGGTTTAAGAGTTGGTGTTGCTGCACAAAATACTGGTGCTATTAACTACCTTGTTATTAAACAGGATGGATATGGATATAAGTCGGGAGATACATTAAAAATTTTACAGCCAGGATCAAATGGTGATGGTAAAGTTACTGTAACAACAGTATCATCTGATAGTGCTGATAATCCAATGGATCAATATCCTGGATTTTTATATTGTGATGGGTCAATATATGGTGCAGCAGACTTCCCACTTTTATATGAAGTAATCAAAGATAATTATGGTGGTACTGGTGGAGGATATAATAGAGATGACTTTGGAAGTAGTTCGGCAATAACATTTGCAGTACCAGATTATAAAACAAAGAAATTACTTGGTGCTGGTGGAGGTGTAACTGGTGGTGGATCTCCTGTAGCAGGTGAGGTTATATCTGCTGTTGGTGCATCTGGTGGTAAATGGTATTTTAGTAAGAGTCAACAAGAACAGTTGATGGATATTGGTAACGTTATAATATCTGGTTATGCTAATGTTACTGATTTTGTAAGTGCCACTCTCACTGGTGAAATTACAATGACAGTGGGACCACTACAAGAGAAAATGATTTCTGCTGTCCCAGAACATGACCATGACATATTAACATCTACCGCACCACAGGCAGGAGCATTTGATGGTTCTGGATATGTTGTTGATGATCATTGTGTCAGTTATAAAGATGGTACTGGACAGGTACTTTTCTTCCAGCCCAATGGTGGTGTACCATTATTCCATACTCATGGTATAGTAGATTATATTGTTACTGATCCTCTTGCTTCAACTTATGGTAATGTTGCTGGTATTGGAACTAAGATAACAAAGACAATTACTCAATCTTCATTTAATACAACAAATGACACCATCACCATAACTGGTCATGGTATGAATACTGGACATAAATTAAGAGTTCAATCAAACCCTGCTACTAACGTTGCACAATTCCAATATCAAAATGGTAATCCACCAACAGGTGCAACAATTACAGGTGGTTTCACTGTCAATTCTGTTTGGTATGTTGTTAAGGTAGATGATAATACTGTTAAAATAGCAACATCTAAGTATAACGCAATAAGAAGTAATACTGTTGATATTGTTACGACTGGTGATACTGCCAGTATAGTTGTAGAAGTAGCATATAATGCTGCTGGTAACTTCCCTTCAGAACCAACAACTACAATTACTACACCAAACCCAACAGTTTGGGATATTGATAACAATTATGTTGTTGGTGGTAAAACAATAACGACAGATGGTATTGAGTATGGATCAGTAGAATATGTTTTACAGGCACAAGGTGTTGCTGGTAGTTATAATGTACCTGCATCAACTACAGAACAAGAACCAGTAACTGCTATTATTGGTCAATTAACTGGTGGTGGTGGAGTAGGTGCTAATACTTTAACTGCTGGTTCTGCTGGTTTAGATACTTATTGGCAAGGGACATTTGGTGGTTATGATTATAAGGTTATTGCTGGTGGCGGTGGTGGTGGAAATGCGTGGACTGAATTAATACAAACAAAAGATTGGGTTGCAGTAGGATCAGGACAAATATCTGGTGGTGCTGCTGCTGTATGGTCTACGTTCTTGTTGAACAATGGAATTTATCCAATAGCTGTCACACCATATACTAACAGTGATCCTTATGTTAATCAATGGGTAACATGTGGTGTTGGTATTAATGTAGATGCATCTCTTGCTGCTGCTGGTTTTAATGTTGAATTCCATTGTGATGGTCTGTCTGAAATGGATTTATGGAATCCTAGTGGTGGTTACATACAAGGTAACGCAACACCACCAAATAATCCCAGTGGAACTCCACAAACCAGTAGTGCAACATTGGTTGTTCCTGCTAGTAATCTAACAACTACTGGTTGGTATCAGTTGAAAGTTAAAACTAAGAACACTGCTGCTGCTAATGGTGA
>Ga0208749_1000163_pt1 | contig 16285 bp, 12 predicted proteins | sample Knorr_S15_td_DCM_FD_185601 | JGI IMG/M metagenome (GOLD analysis project Ga0208749, IMG submission 185601) | Marine microbial communities from Southern Atlantic Ocean transect - Knorr_S15_td_DCM_ad_63m_LV_B (SPAdes) (version 2) | ecosystem: Environmental > Aquatic > Marine > Oceanic | place... | reverse complement strand
CATCGATTGAAGATCTCGCTGGACTTAGAACTGTATTCAAGGATGATGGACAAGTTACCGCTGGTAACGCAAGCCAGGTGTCTGATGGGGGTTCAGCCGTTCTAATTGCTTCTGAGGAAATCGCCAATGAAAATGGCTGGCCAATACTTGCTAAAATCATTGATTACGTGACATCTGGTGTAGAGCCAAATAGGGTTATGTCTGCTCCTATTCCGGCCATTCAAATGCTCTTAGATAGGAACCAATTGGAAATTTCTGACATAGATATTTTAGAGCACAATGAGGCTTTTGCAGCCGCCTCGTGTGCCATTCAGAATGCATTTGAGTTCCCAGATGAGGGATTCAATCCACACGGAGGAGCGGTGGCGATTGGGCATCCACTTGGGGCAACTGGAACACGTTGCCTGATGACTCTCGTAAATGCCCTGAATCGAAATAATGGTGGTATTGGAATTGTAACAATTTGCCTCGGTGGCGGCAACGCTGTTGGGATGCTGATTGAAGCCTGAAGTATGCTAGAAATCCGCCCCCATAGGGGGCGAAGGCTAGCCGGTGGGCTAATAGGGAGGTCTTGGGTCGCCGGCCTCGATGGTTACTCCAGTACGGCAGCACACTCGCTTCGAGAAGGCTCGAATCATAGGTGCAAGAGCATTGCAAATTAGCATGGGTGCACCACTATATGTATCCGAAGATGAACTCCGTGAAAATTTCATGGAAGAACTAGTCCAGCTTTTTGGAACAGAAGATGCTCAAGCAAGATTCGTACTTGACCCTCTTAAGATTGCAACGCTAGAGTATGAATCTCACCGCATTCCAATCGATGTGGACCCTCATATTGAGGAAGAGTAGGGCTCTACCGCTTATCGGCCATTCAGAGGTGGTAAGCAATGCTTCAGAAAGTCGATACTAAGAGACTAACCGCTGGTTTAATCGTACTTACCTTTCTAGTGATTGCTGTTGGCGGATTGATCAGAGTTTCAGATGCTGGAGAATCCTGTCCGGATTGGCCGACTTGCTTCGGAACATGGGGGTTCGACATTAGCCCCGAGGAGCAAGAAAGATGGTGGAACGAAAATCCTGATGAAATAGACTCCCGGGGTGAACATCATAGATACACTACTTTTGAAATTTTTACGGAGTGGTTTCACAGACTATTGGCGGGAGCAATTCTTGGCCCTCTGGTAATTCTAAACTGGCTAACCATACGTCGTAATGAAGAGACGTCAAAACACTCGACTTTCGCATCTAACTTGGCGCTGGGACTAATCATTTGGCAAGGAGCACTCGGTTGGTTCACCGTCAAAATTGACAATATTCATTGGAGTGTAGCAATGCATCTATCAAGCGCTCTTGCATTCATATTATCTCTCATTTGGTTATGGATTTGCATTAATCGAGATGAGGGAGTTCAGCCATCTTGGTTAGAATTTGACCCAATCCTCGCTTCTAAGTGGAAAAATAGAATTGCGTGGTTAGGGCTTAGCACCTTTACCACCGTTTTTGCTGGAGTGTTTGTAGCTACAACACCCGGTGCAGATCAGATATGTGGCGTATCAGGCAATGTAAATTCATGGCCTCTTTGTAACGGAGATTACCTTCCAGAAATAGTTCACTTGGAAAATCAATCTCAAATTATTCATCGATGGTTGGTTGCATTTGTTGGAGGAATTCTACTAATTGCTTCTTGGTATGTTAGAAATGAACAGATTCAGCATCAACATGGAATAATCCTCAGAAATTGGATTTGGGCAGCAACTGCACTATATTGCTTGAATATTGCAATCGGAGCTCTGTACATCCTTTCTTGGTCACCTGATAATGACACATTCCGCGAAATACTTTCTCTGATTCACCTGTTGGTTGGCAGCACATCATTCCTTACTCTAGCAACCTCTTGGTTGGCTATCTCTGCCTTCGCCCTACATGAGCCTGAACCTGAGGCCCTGTGAGGAGTCGAATTGAAGGGCACACGCCCTAAGGACGCGCTATGGGAGATACCGGGAGTGCGGCTAAGGCTTGGCTCACTCTAACCAAGCCAGGAGTGGTTGTCCTTCTGCAGATTACCGCACTATGTGCGGTATTATCTCACGATTTACTTGAAGCATCGGGAGTCTCTGATATGGATTGGAATGAATCCATTCGTACCATGGCGGTTGTTTTCGTTGGAGGCTATCTTACAGCAGGAGGTGCTAATGCAATCAATATGTGGTACGATAGAGATATTGATCCAATTATGCAACGGACTTCAAAAAGACCGATACCAACTGGTACTGTGAGTGCAAATGGAGCACTGATTTTTGGAACCTTCATTTCGGTAGCGGGAGTTGTTTGGTTCCTTGAATTTGCTAACCAAGTAGCTGCTTTTTGGGCTACATTTAGTATCCTGTTCTATGTCTTCATTTACACGATCTGGCTTAAGCGAACCTCAGTTCAAAACATAGTCATCGGAGGTTTAGCTGGTGCAACTCCACCAGTAATCGGTTGGGCTACTGCAGTAGGCGACTTAACTATCAATCTAGATTCGGTAGAAGATTTTGCAATTTCAATTTTTGATTTGGGGAGCTTGATTCCTTGGTTCCTCCTCATCCTAATTTTCCTATGGACTCCGCCTCATTTCTGGGCATTGGCGCTATATCGTTCGGAGGAATACAACTCGGTTGGAATTCCAATGATGCCTGGAGTTAAAGGTGCAAGAAGAACTCTGATAGAAATGAAGGTATATTCTGTTTTCTTGCTTATTCTAGCAATATTTGCACCCATCGCTATGGGCGGAATCGATAGGTATGATACAATCTACCATGTATTTGGTTGGACTTCGATTATTGCCACTTTGTGGTATGCCAGAACAGTATTCATGATTGACCCAAATGAGCCTCGTACTGCTTCTGGAAGAATCCCTACCGCGGCTCGCTCTTTCTTTGTTTCAATGATATATCTCGCCCTGATGTTTGCAATTTTGGTTACTGCAAGTGCTGGTTTACAAGGATCAATTTTAGGAGCGTTATTGACGGCTACAATTATTGTTAGGGATGAATGGAACTCAAAAACGTCTTCATCGCAGATTTCAGCCTGAATTCAGGAAATCCTCAAACGCCTGCCCGCCTGTTCGACGGCCGTGGTACGCATCAAGCGGCCGGAGGGTCGAGAATGAATGAGCGAGAACTCATCTATGATTGGAACATCATAGACTACGAAATTCAGCGAGATTCTGCTAACCACCCACATGATGTTTGGTTCGATGATGAAACACTAAGAGACGGGTTACAAAGCCCGAGTGCGCGTAATCCTACTATAGAACAGAAAATCGAATTAATCGATTATATGGAAAGGTTAGGAATTCAGAAAGTTGACCTTGGTCTTCCTGGAGCCGGTCCATTCCATGTCAGTCACATAGATGCAATGCTTACCCACATGGGCGAGAATAGTTACGATTTGAGACCAGGTTGTGCGGTTAGAACCGTTGTAGGAGACATCGAACCATTGGTAGATTTGCAAGCCAAGCACGAGCGGCAGATTCAGGCAAGTGCATTTCTCGGAACAAGCCCCATCAGACAGTTTGCAGAAGGTTGGACTATGGAACGAATCCTAAGTACGGCAGAGAAAGCGGTTACATTTGCGGTAGACAACGATATTCCTGTGATGTTCGTTACGGAGGATACCACCCGCTCAAAGCCGGAAGAAATCAAGGCGGTGTACACTAGAGCAATAGAATTGGGTGCGGACAGAATTTGTGTTTGCGACACCTGTGGTCATGTAACTCCTAATGGAGTGCGCAAATTGCTCGCTTTTATTCAAGACGAAGTCATTCCTGACGCTGGAGTAAAACGTAGAGATATCGAAGTCAATTGGCATGGTCACCAAGACAGAGGATTGGGTGTTGCAAACAACCTCGCGGCTGTTGAAGTTGGGGCGGATGTAATTCACGGAACTGCATTGGGGGTAGGAGAAAGAGCGGGGAATGCTCCACTAGATCAAACCCTAGTCAATCTCTCACTGATGGGAGTTATCGAAAATGACTTAACTGCCCTAAATGAATACATGAAAAAGGCGCATGAGTATGTCGAAGTAGCTCTTCCTCGGAATTATCCTGTCTTTGGCGAGGATGCCTTTGAAACCGGTACTGGAGTACATGCTAGCGCGGTAATCAAGGCTATGAAAAAGGGAGATCATTGGTTAGCAGATCGTGTATATTCAGGAGTGCCTGCGCAGGATTATGGTCTTAAGCAGGTTATTCGAATTGGACATATGAGTGGGCGTTCAAACATTATCTGGTGGTTAGAAGAAAATGGTTACCAAGCAGATGACGATTTAGTCGCTCATATGTTTGAGGTGGCCAAGAATCAGCGCCGGTTGATGGATGATGATGAAGTTCATCATGCTATATCGGAATATAATCAATTGACTGATTAATTGGTAATTTGAGGCGATGCGCTGACCACCCATGCATCGGCAACGGCTAAAACCCCTACAACATCGAAGTCGACCCATGCGTACGATAGCGATGCTCCTTGTTCTGATGCTTGTATCACCTGTCGCGGCAACGATTGGTGAAGGGCAAAATAACAATATTGACTTTGAAGTGAGTGGAGAGAATATCCTACCAACTTACTCCAAAGCGGTTCAATTGGCCTTCGACAGAGTAGAGAATCTCAATCAATACACCGTTGAAGAACTATCTCAAACCAACCAATGGTTGATTGTAACCCAAATCCCTATCGAAAAGCAGCCGTTGACTTTAGCAAAGCCAGAATCCGTGGAAACCGCACCCATCTTAAGAGGGGCTTATATTTGGTATTTTGATGACCCATTAGAGGTTATTGACGAACTCGAAATGTTGGTTGGAACTGGTCATATCGAATCTTATTCGCCATTAGTGGAGCGCCAACAATTTCCAAGAGATAATCCCAATGATCCAGAATTTTCTTCACAATGGCATCTTGAAAATACGGGTCAAACATCAGGACTGAGTGGAGAGGATATCAATGCCACAGATGTCTGGGACAATTATCGTGGTGAAGGTGTAGTAATCAGTATCGTTGACGATGGCTTGGACCACCAACATCCCGATATTATCGATAACTACGATGCTAACTACTCCTACGATTGGTGTAACGACGATAGTGATCCCGCGCCAAATTCCTGGAATGGCCATGGTACGTCTGCTGCAGGTGTAGCCGCAGCGGTTGGAAATAACTCACTATATGTTTCAGGAGCGGCGTGGGAAGCCACATTAGGTGGTTCTACCTTAATCGCATGTTGGTCTGGCGACAGCACAGAAGCCGATGCATTATCCTTTGAAAACGATGAAATCGATATTTACTCAAATTCTTGGGGTCCCGCGGATGATGGCGAAACACTATCAGGACCGGGGCCACTTACTCTAGCTGCTTTTGAAGAAGATGCCTACAATGGAAGGAAGGGGCTGGGCAATTCCATCACATGGGCTGCAGGTAATGGGTTAGGAAGTGATGATGACGCCAACAAAGATGGTTATGCAAACAGCCGATTTACCATTGCGGTAACCGCAATCTCTCACGAAGGAGAACAATCATACTATGCGGAACCTGGTGCAAATATCCTCGTTGCAGCTCACTCAAATGGCGATGGTGAGGGAATAACCACCACCGACATAGTAGGAAGTGGAGGTTACAACGGTAGCGGAAATGTGACCCACACATTCGGAGGAACCTCCAGCGCCACACCATTAGCGGCCGGAGTAATCGCCCTAATGTATGATGCAAATCCATTTTTGACCTGGCGAGACGTTCAGGAAATTTTAGTCCAGACTTCAAGAATGAATGACCCTAACGATTCTTCTTGGAACACTAATGGAGCGGGTCATGATGTCTCTCACAAGTATGGATTTGGTGCAGTAGACGCCGGAGCGGCAGTGTCCATGGCGTTGAATTGGACAACTCTAGATCAGGAAATTAACTCAACCTACGGCCCATATTTGCCTAACTTCGATATCCCTGATGGAAATCAGTCTTGGAGCGAATTTCCGATTACTGTAAACACCGAACTGTCGATAGAAAGTGTAGATGTTATTGTAGACATCAATCACACATACCGTGGTGACTTAGACATTGTATTGCAATCACCAGATGGAACTGAATCCTGGTTGGCGGTAAGTAACGGCGATAGTAACGACGACTATTCTGATTGGCTATTCAACACAGTCCATCATTGGGGTGAATCGAGCATGGGCCTTTGGACACTAAAGGTACGTGATTCCACTAGTGGAGGAATGGGAACTCTGAATTCTTGGGAGCTGATTTTCCATGGAGTAGATAATGATTGGGACCATGACGATGATGGACTATCTGACGAAAATGAAACTCAAGTTTGGGGTACCGACCCCTATGATGCCGATACTGATGATGATGGCTTGTCAGATTATGATGAAGTTATGATTCACGGGACTGACCCTCTTGCGAGCGATTCGGATACTGATGGATTGACCGATTTGCAAGAAATATTCAACTATGCGACAAACCCTATGAATTCAGATAGCGACAATGATGGACTTTCAGATGGATTAGAAGTAAATTATTGGGGAACTAATCCTCTGGACTACGATCCCGATGCCGACAATGATTTATTCTATCATTTCCAAGATTGTAACGACAATAATCCAGACGTTAATCCGGGGACATACGAGAGATTGAATGGAATTGATGATGATTGTGACGATTTAGCTGATGAAGGTTTCAATTTTACAGACAGAGATTCAGACGGCCTGTTGGATTGGCCAGAATACCACATCCATGGAACAGATTTTGAAGACGCTGATACCGATGATGATGGATTGGAGGATGGTATCGAGGTGGAAACTTATGGCTCTAATCCTCTATCTTACGACCCTGATGCGGATGCTGATGGATACCATTGGTTCCTAGATTGTGACGACGATGACGAATATCGTAATCCAGCCCTGCCTGAATTGTTGGACAACAAAGACAACGATTGTGACCTAATAATAGACGATGGATTTTGGGATTTAGATTCCGATTCTGATGGATTAGATGATTACGATGAATATCACAACATAACAAGTAATCCCTACGATGGCGATACCGATGATGATGGATTACCTGATGGGCTCGAAGTAAACGGGTATGGTTCGAATCCACTTTGGGCTGACCCAGACGATGATGGAGACGGGTGGTATTGGTTCCAAGATTGTCAGGATGATGATGCTGAAAGAGCACCTCTACTCAGCGAATCATTGGACGCAAAAGACAATGATTGTGATGATCAAGTAGATGAGGACTTCCGCACTATTGATTCAGATCAAGATGGTCTATGGGATTACGATGAATTCCACAATTTATCCACAGACCCAACAGATTCAGATTCTGATGATGACGGAATGAGTGATGGCAAGGAAGTCATAGAAACAGGTTCAAATCCATTGGTCTTCGATCATGACCGTGACGAAGACGGTTACTATGCTTTCGAAGATTGTGAGGATTTGATTGAAACTATCAATCCGGATGCAAGTGAAACATGGAATGGTTGGGATGATGATTGTAACGATGTTGTCGATGATTCCTTGAATCGAGCTGATTTAATCGAATCGTCCCTTAGCAGAACTAGTACCGTAAATTGGGACTCTGTAAATGATACACTTCGTATCGATATTCGAAGTATCCCGAGTACTGTTAGTAAGGAAATGATCTGGGAGATGGATGGAGTAATTTTGTCCACCAACTTGAGTGAAAATGGTCAGACATTAATTCTAAACGAAATCGATTGTAAATCGAAGGATTGGCAATTAGCGGAAATTCTTTGCTCTAAAGGCAGTGGTACGCGAGAACTAAACCTGACAATAACGGATTCCGGATTTGAAACTAAGTTACAGTGGACAGTCGATGTAGAAGTATACATCCCAGCACCCTCTTTGATTGAATCTCTATTCTCATTCTTAGGCTCTACTTCCGGAATTATTGTTATTCTTTTCGTTATTCTAACTCTTGTTGGAGGAGTGGCATTTGCCGGAATGAAGATTAGGGAAAACAGAATGATTGCTGAGGCCTATGCAGAATTCAAAGTTAACCAAAACCCACCAGGCGTCACTCCCGAGCACCGCGTAGCTGAACTGCCATCTGCTCCTGACCTAAGCGCCCTAATGAGTCAACACAGTGACAACAATCCCCCTATGGTAGAGTCTATTCCAATGCTTCAATCAACTGTAGTAACAGTCGAAGCCACTCCTGTAATGAGTGAGGATTTGTTCGAAGAAGAATGAAGCTCAAGCTTCATCGGCTTCTTCTTCGGCAGCCGAAGGAAGATTTTCACCCCACTCAGCATCTGGTGACCCACCTTCCCATTCACCTACAACCGAGATGTCCTCGATTTCATCATCATCGCGCCATGGAGGTTCTCCATCGGCTCCGCTTAACACTAGCACACCTTCATCATCCAAACGTCTCTTTACGGTCTTGACTCCTTTTGAAATCGGCAATAAGTGACCTATTGGAGTACCTGTAGTTACGAATGGATGCGTTGCAGTACAAATCAGTAGACCATCTGTGGGTGAGCGTATTTCCATTGAAACTCCCGGGTGTTCGGGATCCGAGACAGTTGCAACCAATTCATCCTTCTCTACCCAAGAGCCAGCAGGAGTCAATACATCTAGGAGACCACCATAGTCCGAACGAACCCATACCGAACCTGATGCGAGTAGTCGAAATCGTGGTCGACTAGAATAACCAGGAATAACTTTCAAACTCCTCAATACATTCAGAACCCCATACATAGCAATCTGGATAGATTCAGGATCTGCTTCATCTGCACCACCACCTTCGTAGGTAATACAACTAATTCCATGGTCATCAGCGGTTCTTCTTAGGGAGCCTTTCGGACCTTCACTATCTAGAATTACCTCGATTCCGAATGAGCGGGCGGTTCGATTACTTGCTGGATTAGCCAAATTGGCCCTAATTTGTGGCATATTTGTACGGCCCAGAGCCGCGGTGTGTAGGTCGAGAATATGGTCTGATTTAGAGAAAATTTCATTCCATAATCTGTTTGCTACCCTAGAAGTTGTGTTTGAATCTTCTTTGCCTGGGAAGAAACGATTCAAGTCTCTGCCATCAGTCATGTATCTGCTTCGACGACGATATCCCGGCATATTCACAATTGGGATAATCCGAATGGTTCCTGCAACCGTAGTGGGATCTATCGACTTATCCTCTCCCAAGATTGCGTGTGATTGTAAGTAAGTCAATGCTAAGGGACCTACCAATTCGTTTCCGTGAAGTGCTCCGATTAGGGTAACTACCGGCCCTGGACGAGAACCATGAATTACAGTAATTGGAATGGGCCAAGATTCACCAATTTCTACGTCCATTAAGTCGTATTCAATTTGTCGAATTGTTCCTGGTTTCACAAGCTTACGTCCAATTCGATGTGATTTCCAGCCACTAGTACGAGACCATGATTTAGGAGTACTGCTAGGCTCTTCCAATGCTTTCTCAATCTCTTTTCTTCTACTTGTTGGAATTTGATTTGAGACCTTTATTGGCTGATGGCGCCGCCTCTTTGCCCTTGGAACTCGAACGTTCCCGTCACCTTTTTTCGATGACTTAGGTGTCTCTTCGGAATCCACCAATACCACTCTGTGGAGTCAACCAAATAAGAGGATTAGCATACAAGGATTGAGTGAAATTTTGCTTTATTCTTGAGTAATTCTTGTATTCCGCCTATTACGCCGGATGAACAATGAGTGCTACAAAGGGGAAGTCTGTTCAAGAGTTACACGCTCCAAATAGCATCTGTTTTGGTTGTGGTCCGGCTAACTCAGAAGGACTGCGTATACACTCCTTCAGAAGCGAAAATGGATTAGAAATGCGGTTTAAGCCCTCTCCTGAACATCAAGCATTTCCAGGTATGATAAACGGAGGAATAATTGGAACTTTGATGGATTGTCATGGTAATTGGACTGCGGCAATCGCACTCATGGATCAATCCGGAGATTCAGAACCTCCATGTACAGTTACCGCGAATTACAGTATCAAACTTCGCAGACCAACTCCTTTTGGACATGAAATACAGGTAACTGGTGAGGTTATCGAATTAGATGATGATAGAGCCAAAGTAAAGATGGAATTGATTTCTGATGGGAATATTTGTGCTATCGGAGAAGGCCTATTCGTTGCTGTGAAAGAAGGACATCCGGCATACCATCGATGGAATTAGCCAACAATGTTCTCTGAACAAGAGTATATACATCAAGTGATTAATCCAAACTTATGATTGATGAACTTGTGACCGTTCTACAAATCACCATTGCAGTTGTGATAATTGCAGTTTGGATATTCAGACCTAGATTAGAAACCAGCTTCCGTGCGGGTGATGCGAAGAATATAGTTGAAGAATTTGCAATATATGGATTACCAAAGTGGTCGGTATACGTTATTGGAATATCTAAGCTGACTCTTGCAAGTCTACTGATTGTAGGTATTTGGTATTCTTCTTTAGTGCAATTTGCGGCATTAGGAATGGGTTTGTTAATGGCGGGAGCCGTGACTTGTCACTTGAAAACAGGAGGCGACCCCCTAAGCCGTGCAACTCCTGCATCTCTAATGTTAGTCATGTGTGTTGTTGTATTTTATCTAGGTTAAGCAATTAGATTCGGTATCCTTTAGAACGGTGGATTCTAAGTTGCTACGTGGCGGTAGACGAAGACCTCGCAGAGGTAAGTCTCGCAGACCTGCAGGTGGATGAGAGAATAATCCAACACCTTAGGTCTGAATGGGGTATTGAAGAGCTGTTTCCTCCACAGCGTGAAGCCTTACCATACGCACTTGCTGGGCACAATGTGATGCTAACAATTCCCACTGCTAGCGGAAAATCATTGGTTGCTCATCTGACAATGATACAACGGCTAATTTCTGACCTAAATGGAGCTAGAGGACTGTATATCGTTCCGCTCAAAGCCTTAGCATCTGAGAAAGTCGAAGAATTACAGGAATTGGCTAGTTTAGTTGGACTGAGGGTCGGTATAGCGATAGGAGATAGAAGTGGTGAAACTAGTAGTATCGATGATTCTGATATTCTAGTTTGCACTAGTGAGAAACTCGATTCAATATTACGAACTCGTGATGGAGTAATGGAAAAAATTGGTGTAGTAGTGGTTGATGAATTTCATCTATTACACGATATTTCTAGAGGGCCAACGTTGGAGGTTCTTCTATCCAGAATTCGTCACTCACAACCAGAAGCCCAACTAATTGCCCTATCAGCGACGGTTGGAAATTCTCAAGATATGGCGGATTGGTTAAATGCAAAACTAATCAAATCTAGTTGGAGACCAATACAACTCCAATCGGGTACATTAACTGGACTTAATGTCAAGATCCATCGAATAGATGGTCCCAATCATGTGGAATGGCCAGAGCCTAGAATGATTGAAGGAAGGAACACAAAAAGGTTGCAAGCAGTCCTAGATGATTCATATTCTACAGGTGGCCAAATGCTTGTATTCGTAAACTCTAGAGCATCCGCCCAAAAAGAAGCCAGAGAGTTGTCCAAACATATTAGAAAACAAATTTCCGATGACTCGATGAAGTATGACACTGAACTAATCGATGAGTGGGGTAACCTAGCCGAGCGATTAACTCGTCGAGAGGATACTTCGGCGATGGGTAGATCGCTCGCACAAGCGATTAGAGGAGGTGTGGCATTCCATCATGCTGGACTAACTCATAATCAAAGGAAGGCTGTCGAAGAGGCATTTAGACAGGGGACTTTGCTAGCAATTGTTGCAACTCCAACCCTGGCACAGGGAGTAAACCTGCCAGCCAGAAGAGTAATCATTCGAGATCATCGTAGATGGAGTTCTATTGGAGGAGGTTCAATGCCTCTTCCAGTGATGGAAATACGACAGATGTTAGGAAGAGCTGGGAGACCTAAATTTGACGACTCTGGTGACGCATGGATACTAGCAAAAGACGAGGATGATGAATTAAATATCGTCGAACTGTATATGTTAAGTGAACCTGAAGAAGTCACTTCAAAATTAGCTAATCCCTCGGCAATTCGTGCGGAAGAGGACCCCGCATTATTGACTCATCTCCTCTCGGTTATGGCAACAGGAGGATTACGAGATAGGGACTCAATCTCACGATTTTTTGACCAAACTTTCCTTGCTACTCACATGAATGAACAAAGTTTGGAAGCACGTCTTGACGATGTTATTGGCTGGTTGACTGAAAATGGAATGATCACTAGAGAAGGAGAATCTGAGGAGGTTCTATCGAGAATTAAAGAAAGAGAGAATTCAACATCTGAGACAGAAGATTGGCAGGATGAAATGCCTGAATGGGCTAAGACGGGGGAAAGTGTACCAGGCTTAGAGATATCAAAATCAGAAATCGAATCAACAACCATACTACCTCCTAGAAAAGGGCCAGCAATATTTGGTTTTTCAAGGGCTAGTCAAAGAATTACTACTGAACCAATCCTTCCCGACCCTGCTTCAATGACGTACTCTTCAACCCCTCTCGGCCATCGTGTCGCCAGATTGTATCTCAATCCAATCTCTGGTAGAATGATACACGATGGAATACAAAGGGCAATGGAAATAATTATTGGAACCGATGATGTACGCCAACTATCTCCAATGAGTTTGCTTCACTTAGTAGCCTGTACTCCAGATTTTCTTGCCCTTTGGCCTAGAAAAGAGGAGGCAGAGAGAATTCATGCGGCTATCCATTCTCACCAGCGAGAGTTCCTAACAGAAGCTGTGGATGCAGACATTGAACGTAGAATGAAAGGCGTTTTGGTGCTTGAAGATTGGATTAATGAAGCGAGGATGGAAGATCTCGAGAATAATTGGAATGTTCAACCAGGCGATGTACGGAGCAGAGTTGATTTGGCCGAATGGTTACTATATGCTATGAAAGAAATTCTCAATGACGATGAGGAGTTAAGGAAATTAGGCCCCTTAGAACATAAGGTGCTAGTGGATTTGGTCAGCGAATTACACAGAAGGGTTAGACATGGCTGTAAATCGGACCTACTTGGCTTAGTTAGCATTAGAGGAATTGGACGAACAAGGGCTAGAGAAATGGTTGCTTTACTAGGTGTTGAAAACGCTACCGATGTCGCTTCATTAACCGAAAAGGACCGAGAGAACCTAGCAAGTCAAAGGGGTTGGAGTATGCGCCTAGTGGATAATTTGGTGGAGGCTGCGTCTAGATCGATTAGACGACTAGGTTGAACTGTATAATTCATCAATCAGACCGCATCGGAAAGCATGGCAGAGGGTCATAGAGTACCTTGGTTCCCCGCATGGGGAATACGCTTTCCAAAGCCATTAGATGACCCACAAGATGTAATTTCAATATTCAATGAATGGAGGCCGAATCAACGTTGGTTGTTACTCTCCTACTCCGCCGCCGCGAGCGAGATTCATCTATGGACGGTTTGGCATGCCCTAAGAAGGAGAGAATTGCGGAACTCAATGGTTGGAAATAATGTCGACACAGAATTCCTAAGATTGATTTCAGGCACACACCAGATACGAATCGCGTTCGAGCGAGCTGGCCTAATGCAGGGTGATGAAACTGCTTGGATTGTCTACCTTCCGGAGTTCGGCACAGATTACCCATTTACTAATGGCAATGAAACATTGGAAATCCCAAGAGATACATACAATGATGCTGCTTTGGATGCAAATCGTTTGATGCTTCATCTAAAATCCAACCTAGTAACTGAAAGGCCAATACCAACCAACATTGGATTGCAACGATTAGGATATGAATCTAAAATTGAAGACTCTAATCTATTGGACATTGAATCTGCGTTCATGTTACACGCGGCTATGGCAGATATGAACACTTGACCCCTTCGGGGTCAAACTGATAGACGGCGGCCGCTAGGGTTCAAACGAGATTATGTCGAGATTCCATGGATTCCGTACCTGTAATATCTGCAATGAAAGCTGTACTCCAAGTAATTTTGTTGACCACAAAGGGAAGAGGTATTGCACCGCATGTTGGATCGAAAAGGAAAACCCCAAGCACGAGGGTGTTGATCAAATTAGAGCCGAAAACAGGGAGGCTGCGGCAAAGTGGAAGAGACAGAAGTACAGCCGAAAAGAGGGGCCTTTACCAACTGGACCTATGTCCTCTAGGAAAGATTGAGGAAGAAACATGAGTTTTGTTCCAAAGAATCTAGATGGTTCGTCTTGGGAATCCATAGAACCGTTCATGAATGACCTTAGATATCGTAAATTAAGTTGCTCAAATTGTCTAGAAAGTTTCATTGCCGATAGATCTAGTCTATCCGAAGTTATCTCAGAAGCTAGAGCCAGACTCTACATCGATATGACTTGCCACACAGATAATGAGGAGATACAAAAATCTTGGATGCAGTTCGTAGAAAATGTCCAACCAAAATTATCAGAGTACAGCGATATTCTAAATCGACGACTTGTTGAACACGAGGCATTGGATGAGTTGCCTGAGAGATTTGGTATATTAGTCAAGGGAATAAAGACTGATATCGCGATATTTCGAGAGGAGAATATACCACTAAGTACACGGGCAACGAAACTCGTTACTGAATATAATGAGATATGCGGAGCGCAAATGGTAGAATTTGATGGAGAACAGAAGACCTTTGCTCAAATGGCCATTTACTTTGAAAATACAGATCGTAAAATCCGAGAGGAAGCCTGGAAAGCAGTCTCTGAGAGACGATTTGAAGATAACGAAAGAGTTTCAGAAATCTATGATGAATTGATTGAGATACGTCATAAAATGGCTACAAACGCAGGTTTTGAAGGGTTTCAACAGTATATGTTCGCCTCTATGCACCGATTCGATTACAGTATCGAAGATTGTTTAGAATTCCACGAGTCAATAGAAACTGTATGCCAACCATTGCGACATCGAACCGATGGAGAAAGAATGCGAGATTTAGGAGTTGATTCGTTAAGACCATGGGATATGGGTGTTGATGTGAAAGGCCGGCCTCCACTTCAGCCATTCAATGATGTCCAAGAAATGGTAGATGGTTGTTCTCGTATTTTCCACAACATGTCGGAAGAACTCGGAAATTATTTTGACCAACTCGATGCTAATGATTGCCTTGATTTAGATAGTCGTAAGGGAAAAGCACCCGGTGGATATCAGTATTATTTGCAAAAGAGTAGATTACCATTTATTTTCATGAATGCTGCTGGGACTCAGCGGAATATTGAGACCATGATCCACGAAGCGGGCCATGCTTTCCACTCATTCTATTCCGGTCACCTAGATCTAATCCATGAGAGAGATTCTCCAATTGAATTTGCCGAAGTAGCTAGTATGTCGATGGAACTTCTAACCCATCCTCATTGGGAAGAATTCTATGACAACAAAGATGCTGATAGAGCAAGAAGAAAGCACCTAGAAGACATCATTTCCTTTATGCCATGGATGGCGACAATCGACGCTTTCCAACATTGGGTATACGCAAACCCAAATCACTCGAGGGAGGAGAGATCAGAGAAGTGGTTAGAACTTGGAGAACGTTTTGGACCTAAGGTTGACATGACTGGATTTGAGGATATACACAAAGTATCCTGGCAACGTCAGGGGCATTTATTCGGGGTACCTTTCTATTATGTGGAATACGGTATTGCACAACTTGGTGCACTACAAATGTGGAAGTACCATCGAAGAGATACCCAAGACGCTCTTGATAGATACAAAGCCGGCCTTTCATTGGGTTACACCCGGGGGCTGACTGAATTGTTTCAAGCAAGCGGACTAGAACTATCCTTTTCCGAATCTTACGTTGGTGAACTCATCGGGGAAATTGATGAAGCGCTAGCAGAATTACCTGCATGACTTCACACTCGGACCCCGAGGGTCTCTCAAGAATCAATCCCTAAGACCCTCGGCAGTCACGGTGAACACAGCCTCTCCCTCAGGCAAATTGGGACTGTCGACTAGTCGGGCAATTCTTCGCCCTCCCTTTGACTTCCTGAGATAGAGACGGAAAGTGCTGGCGTGTCCAACAATATGGCCTCCAATGGCCTTTGTTGGATCGCCCCACATTGCATCTGGTTTTGACATAACTTGGTTAGTTACCAAAACTAGAGCATTATGTACATCGGATAACTGTTTGAGTTCTTTCAGATGTCTGTTGAGTTTCTGCTGTCTTGTAGCTAGCATTCCACGGCCTACATATTCTGCGCGGAAGTGACTAGTGAGTGAATCTACTATTACCAGCTTGACATCAATATTCTTCGAGAGCTTTTTGATTTCATCTACTAATAACATCTGAT
>Ga0208749_1000162_pt1 | contig 16307 bp, 9 predicted proteins | sample Knorr_S15_td_DCM_FD_185601 | JGI IMG/M metagenome (GOLD analysis project Ga0208749, IMG submission 185601) | Marine microbial communities from Southern Atlantic Ocean transect - Knorr_S15_td_DCM_ad_63m_LV_B (SPAdes) (version 2) | ecosystem: Environmental > Aquatic > Marine > Oceanic | place... | reverse complement strand
CACTTGGTGTATCTCACGTAGGTGGGATGATGGCGGATGCAATGTCCTTAGATGAATCTGAAAAGACGTTGGTCCAAGTAGCTGGAATGTTGCACGATGTTGGTCATGGTCCATATTCACACACCTTAGAACATATCTTGCATGAGAGAGGTGGGCTTGATCACATGTCAATTACCGAAGGGATAATTCTAGGCGAATACGATGTTTTACGAGAAGGTGAAGAGACTAGTGTCGAAAATAGAAAAAGCATCCCTGATATTCTAGAATCTTACAATATTGAACCTGAAGATGTTGCAAGTTTAATCCGAGGCCCAGATGCAAGGGGCTCGGAGAGAACTCTACTATCCTGGACCGACGGTAAGGAAGACTTGGTGACAGAAGACAAAACCCTCGGTCATTTGGTTCACGGCCCAGTAGATTGCGATCAGATGGATTACTTACTAAGGGATTCTCATTTTACAGGAGTTACACACGGAATTGTAGATCATCATCGATTGATTTCATGTCTTAGGAGACACGGAGGAGACATTGCCGTAGAAGAAGGAGGACTTGCCTCTCTTGAAGGAATGTTACTTGCTAGAGGTTTGATGTATAGTGCAGTGTATTTCCACCGTGTAACAAGAGTTACGGAAGTTATGCTTAGTAGAGCGGTGGAGCGTTCAGAGGATTCTCTTCCCGATCCAGAAGATATGCAGAGAAGTGTCGATGCCGAAATTTGGCAGGCACTTTACGAAGCGGGAGATTACTCCAGAGATATGATGCGGCGGCTAAAATATCGCCAGATGCTTAAGGTCGCCACTAGTAGAAGACAGGGTGATTTATCCGAATCCCAAATAGAACGGTTAATTGAAATCGCCAATAGTTCGAAAAAGAGAAGAGAAATCGAGGATGATCTAGCGCATAGAGCCGGCCTTGAACCTGGATATGTTGCAATTGATGTGCCCAGTGTCAAACTCTTATTATCTGAGCCTAGAATGGATGCGGTTGATATCCGAATTATCGGAGATGATGGTAAGACTAGAAAGATGAGTGAGCATACTCCAATCGCTGATGCACTAAAAAAGAGGCAAGTTAGCCAAGCCGTAGTATACGTGATGACTCTCTCAGGCTATGAGAAATCGGTGGCGGAATTAGCAGAGAGATATCTCTTTGGTTAATTTCAGAACTGCCCCTACGGGGCAGTCTGAAGAGTATATTCAGGCACACTATTCAAAAGGGGACCTCCGGTCGCCGAAGCGTCCGGTATCGCAATATAGAATCGGATACAAACGTCGGTGAACCAAATGGATAAGACGATGAAAGAAGTTTATGATAGCGTAATTGCAAGAGATCCAAATCAACCAGAGTTTCATCAAGCGGTTGAGGAGGTCTTAGAGAGTCTTGGCCCTGTTATCAAGCAACACCCTGAATATCTACCAGCCGTAAGATCTGTAGTAGAGGCTGAAAGAATAATCCAATTCCGGGTGCCTTGGTATGATGATAATGGTGAACTACAGGTAAATCGTGGATTTAGAATCCAAATGAATAGCGCTATTGGGCCATACAAAGGCGGACTAAGGTTCCATCCTTCTGTCAATCAATCAATCCTAAAATTCCTAGCCTTTGAACAGGTGTTCAAAAACAGTCTTACTCAACTCCCCATGGGTGGAGGCAAGGGTGGCTCAGACTTTGACCCTAAGGGCAAATCTGACCAAGAAGTAATGCGCTTTTGTCAGTCGTTTATGATTGAGTTATGGAGACATATTGGTGCAGATTGTGACGTGCCTGCTGGTGATATTGGTGTGGGAGGCCGAGAAATCGGATATCTATTCGGTATGTACAAGAAATTGCAAAATGAATTCACTGGTGTTCTAACCGGCAAAGGTCTTGCATACGGTGGTTCTCTAATCCGACCGGAAGCTACAGGCTACGGTACAGTATATTTCGCTAGGGAGATGTTGGCGACTCAAGGGAAATCCTTTGAGGGAGCAAAAGTTTCGATTAGTGGAAGTGGGAATGTCGCTCAATTTGCAGTCGAAAAGGTGCTCGATCTTGGAGGAATTCCAGTCACTATGTCCGATTCCTCTGGTTGGATCCATGACCCATCTGGAATTGACAGAGAAAAATTAGCTTGGATAATGGACTTGAAGAACAACCGTAGAGGTCGAATCAAGGAATACGCAGATAATTTTGAAGGAGTGACCTACAACCCTTCTGAACCCGAACCTGCACTTAATGGTCTATGGGGAGTTGATGTCGACATCGCTTTACCTTGCGCAACTCAAAACGAGGTTAATGGTGAGGAAGCTCAAATGCTTGTTGACAACAATGTCATCGCTGTCGCTGAGGGTGCGAATATGCCTTGTACACCAGAAGCGGTTGAAGTGTTCCACAAGAATGGAATTTTGTTTGCTCCAGGTAAGGCAAGTAATGCTGGTGGTGTAGCAACCTCTGGTTTGGAGATGAGCCAAAACTCGCTTCGACTTTCATGGACTCGTGAAGAGGTAGATACGCGGCTCGAAGCGATAATGGTGAATATCCACAAACAAGCATCTGAGACCGCCGCAAAATACGGTATGGAAGGAAACTATGTTGCGGGCGCAAATATCGCTGGCTTCCTCAAGGTTGCAGATGCGATGACTGCACAAGGAATGATCTAGAAATTCCTTCAAGACCTAGGGCGATTTCCAGTTCCATCAGGAACATAGCCATGGTCTGCTTGGGCACTTACCAGTTTATTCTCGATGTCCTCTGGGATTTTATCTTCATGCATAGATGAGAGGAATTTCTGCAGTCTTTCAGTCTTGGGCTCGTTGATAATCGAGGAAGGACCATCTTCAGCAACCTGTCCATTATCTAGGTAGACAATTCTGTCAGCAACATCCCTAGCGAAATTGATTTCATGAGTTACAATCACCATGGTCATCCCTTCGTCTGCCAATCCTCGAATAGTTTTCAGGACTGAACCAATCAATTCCGGGTCTAGTGCACTTGTCGGTTCATCGAATAGAATAACCTCGGGCTTCATCGCTAGCGCTCGAGCAATTGCAACTCGTTGCTTTTGCCCACCCGATAAATTACCAGGATATGCTTCTATCCTATCTAGCATATCGACTCTTTCTAGAACATCTAATGCCACCTCTTCGGCCTTCGATTTACTCATTCCACGAACATGACGTAAACCTAGAGTGATATTGTCTAGAACTTTCAAATGAGAAAATAATTCGAATGACTGGAAAACCATTCCGATCCTGCTTCTAACTTCATTTACATCAGCTACAGGTGTGTTAATCTGTTCTCCTCGTAGTTCGATTACTCCTTCTGTGGGCTCAATCAATCTGTTGATACATCGTAGAACTGTAGATTTTCCAGAACCCGAAGATCCGATTACTGCGACTGATTCTCCTTCATGGACATCGAAAGATACTCCCTTTACTGCATGAACTCCTCCGGGGTAAATCTTGTGCAAATCACGAATTGAAAGAACTACATCTGCCATTCAAGCACCTCCTGAAATACCCAGCCCCGGAATTTTTGTTTTCTCTTCTAATCTTCGAAGTAGTAGGGCTAGAGTCCAAGTCACTACAAAGTAAGAAATCATCACTAATCCCCATGCAGAGAAAATTTGAAACGTGGTTGCGATCATTAGTTTTCCTTGTCTTGAAAGTTCAGAATAACCAATTACCATCGCAAGTGAAGAATTCAATACTAAATTCACCATCTCATTACCAATAGGTGGTATACAAATTCGAATAGCTTGAGGCATAATTACTAATCTCATTGTTCCCAAATAGGTCAAGCCGATGCTTCTACCTGCTTCCATTTGACCCGAAGGTATGGCGGAAATGGCACCACGTATAGTCTCGCACTGGTATGCTCCTGAGTTAAGGCCTAGAGTGAAAATAGCGCTGAGAAAAGTCCTGTCGCCGTAAAAGAAGTAGTCAATTCCATCAATACCGGGGTCACCAAAAGTTCCTTCCATCAATTGTTGAATTCGCATTCCTAGCCTTAGTCCGAAGTGAATGAACATAAATTGTACAATCAGAGGTGTGTTGCGGAAGAAATCAGTATAGACGGTTGCTAATGAGTTCAATGGTCGAACTTTGAAAATAGGTCCGGACAATTTTTTATCGGCTAGTATGAATTGAATAGAAATTGCAGCAATACCCAAACCCAAGGCAAACATTGCAAATCCTTGAGGGTCACCTACAGGAGTAAAAATATACTCCAGCCCCTCTAATTGTAATTCTGGAAATCTATTGACTCCGGTGTATAATAACCATAATCCGATTATCAAACAGACTGCTCCAAGCGCCCTAATCTGATTTGTAGAATATCTTTCTAATATATTCTTGAAAGATGTAGGTGTAGTCTTTAACATCGCTAATATTACCCCTATTGTGAATCCCAATAAAATCCCAAATAATACGATTTTTATTGTTGCAATAAACCCTGATAACAGCATATCATCCGCATATTCAACAAATTCTCCAAAATTATTGTAATCGGGAATTTGGAATCCAATATCTTGGTTTTCTCCTGCTCTATCGGTAAACAGGATGACTCCAGAATCACCGACTACTATACCCGAAACATAGTCAAACATAGCATGATCATTGAACGAGGTATTTACTCCTGCAGGTAGGATATTTATTTCAACATTCAAGCCTTGGTCAAGACTCAACGCAAGATATCCATCTGGTCCAGTGAATAGAATTCTTGAAGATGAGATCACATCAATAGAAGAAAGGTTAGTTGCAAGTGTTGTATTATACCCAGCCGATTCAATTTCCCTTAATTGCCACTCAAATCCTCCCGGAGATGTGGAGTAGAGTATTTGTCCCGAATCACTTACTGCAAACATACGATATGGATTAAAGTAAGATATAGAAGCGATTGAACAATCTGGGTCTGGAGCCTCTCTGTAATCCCATGTGGCGCCACCATCATCTGTTGCAAGAATGGTCCCAGCATCACCAACAGCCAATCCATCTTCATCTCCGTTGAAGTCAACATCGCGGAGGTTTTCAGTGAAGCTTGTTGTCCTATTCCACCAAGTCTGACCTGTGTACTGCCAGATAGCTCCTTCATTTCCTACTATTACCAGAGATTGTCCTCCTGTTAATGCGATACTCTTCATTCCCGTTTGGCTAGAGTCGATTGTAATCCATTCAGATCCGAAACCATCTTTCATGTAGATTATCCCCTCAGAAGACATCACAGCCATAGAGTTCTCGTACGAGTCTGCTGAGATTAGATCAGAATCTCCTAAATTAGTATGATTTTGCCATGTGGCGCCAGAATCTTCGCTCAATCTAACGGTTCCAGAATCTCCGAATACCCAGATTATTTCTCCATGAATGACCGCTGCATTTAGATCGTAGTCAGTCCAACTTTCAGCCTCGTTCCATCCTGTAATTGTTTCTTGTCCACTTGAATGGGGAATCCAGCAGATTAACAATATAGATACTAGAATCACAACCCTAGACTTAGAGTCTATTGATGACCAAGAGAAAATTCTCTCGATACCCGGAGAAGCACTATTCACAAATTGAGCACGCAGAAGTTAGAATATAGAATCGACCCGTGTCACATTAATGATTTATTTTAGGTTTTTAAAAAATTAAGAGCATTAGTATTAGCAATGTTCATGGTTGTCTTTCAATGGCCCTTGTTGTATGGGCGAGATGATTTACCATGGTAAGGTGAAGCAAGTTTGGAGTACAGATAATCCGAATATAATTGAATTTAGGTATACTGACCAAATTAGTGTCTTCGACCAAATCATTCCTAGTTTAATTCCTCGAAAGGGCGAGTCATTAAACAGAACATCTTGTCACTGGTTCAAACTTGTCGAAGAAGCAGGAATTTGTGATACCCATGTTATCGAGATGAATGCACCTGACAGAGTGTTAGCGCGAAGATTCGATGTAATTCGTGAACCCGGTGCTATATCGAGAGACCAAGAAAACGTCTTCGTCCCACTGGAAGTTATTTGTCGACATTATCTTGCAGGTAGCGGTTGGAGGAGGTATGCAAGGGGAGACGCTCCTGCTGAAGAATTTGGATTTGAACCTGGAACTATACTAGAGGAAGGGGTGAAACTTCCAAAGCCATACCTTGAGGTTTCAACCAAGTTCGAAAAATTCGATAGGTTACTCGATAGGGCAGAGGCATTGGAAATCTCCAATTTAACCAACGAAGAATTTGATTCTATTCTAGAAATCGTGGTCAAGGTTGACGAAATAATCGAAATCGAGGCTGCAAAGCGAGGATTGATCCACGTTGATGGAAAGAAAGAATTCGCCTTAGGTGAAGATAGAGTTCCGGTCTTAGTGGATTCATTCGGAACCCTAGATGAAGACAGATGGTGGGATGCTGAAGCCTATGACCGAGGAGAGATTGTACAGCTATCGAAAGAATTTGTCAGAGGACATTATCTTGAGACTGGACACCATTCTGAACTTTATGCGGCTAGAGAGGAAGGAACCGAAGAACCACCAATTCCTGCATTACCTCAAGATATAATCGACCAAACTGCTATGCTGTATGCCGATATGTACGAGAGATTGACCGGTCAGTCATTCTGAGATTATTTTGGTCAGTTGTGTTTTCTCATTAAAATTCCACAACGCCTTTTCTCTGCTCCACGTAAAATTATTGTCAGGTGTCTGAAAGCATCAGCAACCCCGCCATCTATTGGCTCACTGGGATCAACTGCCCATTTGCCCTTTTGGATTGCTCGACGGAGATTAGTTACGTCCTTCTTATCTAGCCAGCCGCATAATTCCAAACCACCCTTGCCTGACGAAAACCCACTTTCTCCTAGGAACTCTTCATCAAGCCCAAGAGTTAGTTTTGCTAGCAAATCATGAAGGCCATCATCGTTTTTTTCAATCGTATGATTTAGTAAATACTCTATCGCATTACCTCCTTCAATCGGAAATCTTCCAATCCTATCTCTACTTATCCCTCTGTCTAGGGGTTCTGGCATTCCTTCCTCTTCTTTCCATGCAACCGAACACAGGAATAACATCATTGCAGGATCGATAGGTGGATTTTCTCCTTCTTCTAATTCAAGAATCGATGAGGGAACTCCCTCTAGGGCTTTTATCTCTGAATGGTCACCGCCTTGGGAGCATTGTATTGATGGTATCAAATCAAGCGGGTCATGTTGCAAAGGCTCGAAAGTGTGGAATGGACTAGGGGAGATGTAGCGACTCATGTTACTATCTCCTGTGGTTAGTCTTCACCGGTCAAGCGCTTCAACCTGCTCTCGAAGTCGTTCAATTGTTCTTGAATAACTTCCGGAACTTCTTCGACCGGTTCGCTACTATCCGATTCATCTTCCGTGACTATATTTTCTTTAGTTTCTTTTTCAGAAGGGGGCGGAGGTTGTGGAAGACTCTGTTCTTGTTTTTTCTTGTTAAGAATTGATTCGGTCATATCTAGTAATTTCTTCCTTTCTCTTTGGTTGTAGAGAATCCATGTCAAGGTGAGGGCTAATGCGATTACAAGAACAGCGGAACCTATTGCAGTGCCCCATTCAAACCCAGATTCATTATTTACGGATCCGCCGGTAAGAATCAATTTCGCTTCATTATCGCTTGGGTCGGAATCAATATCCCAAGGGAAGTAGCATTGCACTGTGACAATAATTTCCGTACCATCTGGTGCATCATCCAGGGATGGTCGGTCTAACTTTGGTTCAGGCGGATAAGTCTTTGAGAAATCTATCTCATGGGTTGCAGTATGGCTACCGGCTACTACCAAAATACTACAATCAGCATCGGTTAGTAGGTAGTGGTATTCTCTCTTTGTCAATACCTTAATTTTCTGTGATTCCCCTTCTCCTTCAAGCTCAAGTCCAACTAAGCCAATGTTCCAATCATTTCTACGAATTTCAAATGTATTAACATCAGAAGCAATGACAATTCCCCTTTCATCTAATAACCGAATAATCAGACTTCTCATTCCTGGTTGAGGGTCCCATGAAGTAGCGCTTAGGTTGACTTGTCCGGTAGTCACGTTTGCTCCTAAACTCCCTTCGAATGAGTCTAACAATTTACCCTGGTCGTCGATTAGAATTACAGTGTAGCTGAAGGGGTTGGTGCCATTTGCAACGGTACATTCTGCACTTACGGAAACTACATTCCCGGTTATTGAACAGGTAGCATACCTAAGGGCAGGTTCGATTACATATGCTGTGTATGGTAGAACCGTTTCTGAATTTACAGTAAGCCCAGTTCCAGTAGTTCCTAAACTCGCTTGCCATACCCAACCTCCTTGCACATCCCATTGCAGACTCGACTGAACATCATCGACAACCAAGGAATCAGGTAAAGTCCCGTGTATGTCTAGAAGGACACTATCTCCTTGCATTGAAACAATCACTGGTGAAGTTGCCCATGAATGATCTTCATATTGTGTATCGAGAGATATTTCCCTCTGATTGCCAACTTCATCTTGCGCTAAAATTCTAATTGTTCTAGATGCGCCATCCCAATCAGAGGATGGGATGACCTCTAGTGGTACTCCCGTGATTTCACCAACGCCAATTACTATCTGAGTCGGGCCCGAAACTTGCCAATCTTGAGGTAAGCTAAGAACTTCAAGTGAAATTGTTGTTGGAGCATTACCTTGATTTTGTAGTTCTGCATGAGGGAACCCACCCAGGTCAGAAATAATCCAATTTCCACTCCCTTGTAGGCTGAATTGATGAATAATCGCTACCCTGAGTGGTAGTGTAATCGTAGCCTCGCTACTTCCATCTCCCTCCCTTAGTTTAACTAGTAATTCCACAGTTCTTCCATGCCTAGCAGTGGAAGGAGGTGTAATCTGTAAGTCTAGAGTTGCGGTATCACCCGGGTCTAAGATTGGTAATTCATCGGGTGTTTCGACTTCCCATCCAATTTCACCGCCGACTTGGACGCTTACGTATGGGCGGGTGGGGGAATTTCCTTCCTGAACAACTGTTAGGGAAACTATAGAACCAGAGGGGTCAATCTCCAAATCTGCATCTGATGCTATAGCATTCCAACCTGCAACATGAGAAACTTCTATTGTGAATGTAAAGGTGTAAACTTCGACATCAAAGGCAACTATCGAACCACTAACTTGGTAGGTCGTTCCATTCCAAGCCCCTAACGGAACTTCTACTACCAAATACAGTGTAGTGGAACTGTTAACTGGAATTGCAGATGCATTATCTCCAAAGATCCTCCAATCCGTATTTGAGTCAGCACCTTGGTGATTTAGTATGCCTAGACCCGAAGCAGAAATATCATCGTCTAGGTTTCCAATATTTGTTGCATTTATTTCTACAATGAAGGAGTCTCCCGGAATAATTTCAAATTTATTACCCTCAACATTACCCAGCGATGAATGTAATACAATATCCCAACGATGATCTTGTCTTGCTTCAAGGGTGATAATCACTGAATCAGATATTGTTGAATTACCTTCAGAAGTCATGAATATTTCGATATTGACTGGGTTTCTTGCAGGTGTTGAATCTGGTAAGATTATCTCTACAGGAAGAGTTCTCAAACTTCCGGAGCTTAGAGTCACCCTAGAGTTACTAAACGTAACCAAGACACCAGGGTCTTCTGTTAGATTTTCATCTAATATTAACGAGTAGGACATGACGTAGGTGTCTTCTCCATTTCCTGGATTATACAATCGAACCGTGGCTGGTATAGATTCCTCTACTTCTACTAAATGTGGAGAGTCAGTAGGAGATACCAAAGTTAGAGAGGATCTGTAAATTTGTAAGACTTCAACAGATAGTCTAAGTGAATAATCCGAACCTAAGCTACTGGGGTCTGAGAATGAGTGAAATGCAGGAGGTGCATTCATTGGAAGTTCAACAGATAGAATCCCACTCACTCTTGAACCCGGAATTCCTTGCATGGTAATATCATCTCCACTGATGGATAATGCTTCGGAACCGGACCAAATCCAATCATCTATTGACATTCCCGCGTCACTAACCTTCCAATCTAAAATCCCAGAAGATGCCGGAAGGTCGGCAATAACGTTCCATTGTAATGTGTTTTCAGGCATACTTCGTTGATGGTCAGTTTCGGTTACCACACTTGTAGCGATGAATTGTAATTGTACGGTTTGACAGGTTTCATCTTCTCCGCTTCCAACACACATTGTAAGCGGTGTAGAAACGCTATCTCCAAGAGATGCGTCTGTTGGTACGTTGAGTCTTGCTGAGATGATTTTCTGTTCACCAGCAGCTAGTGTCAATGCCGGAATTTCATTTCCGCTTTCATCGTATAACTCGAGACTATTTTCAACAGAATCCCAAGATGTACTATCCCAGAACATTGAGATTGAATTTTCATCAGCATTCCCAAGATTTTCTACAATCAACCACGCCTTTGCGGACTCTCCAATTAGGCCATAGCCATTACTTGCGGTTGTACCCGAAGGACCCCTAATTGATATTCCACGAGTACGGTTTGCCTCTACTGGTAAAATCCCACTAACGCTAACATTTTGATCTTGGTCAAGTGTGAGGCTAAGGGACAGATATCCTGCATCTGACCCCTCCGCACTCACCGGTGCGTGAATTCTTATTGAGGGAGTCCAAGTCCCATCTGCTGCAATTTCTATGGATGTGATACCTCCGGGGGTGTCATCACTCCAAGTCCAACCTTGAGGTAGATTACTTGCATCCACGCTCATGCTCCAAACACCTGCAAGTCGACCAGTAGAACGAACAGTCGGTTGACTAATTGTGGATTCTCCCGGATTTGCTCTAACAGGATTCGTAGGCATCTCAAATGTTGCATTATACGGAGGAACAATCGTCAAGCTAGTGGATTGTACATCGTTGTCATAACGAGATTGTGTGATGTTTTGGTACGGGTCTAGGACCAATTCGAAGGTATATTCTCCAAGTCCACCTGACCACTCTACAGAGAATGATTCGAATCCAGCAGACCCCGTTGGATCAGTCGGCTCTAGGCTGTCAGCACGATGCCGGGCAATTTCGGTACCGTCTGCGTATAGTATTGCATCCACGGGCTCGTCAATTTCGATAGTCCCAACATTTTCAAAGAAGGCTGTAATCGTAACTTCTTCGTTAGGATTGGGTGCGCTTGGATTGAATTCTATTGCACGCCCATCTAGAAGTGGCCTAACATCGGCTAGAGCCGTGGAGATTACCGTGTCACCCAGGACTATGTCTAAAGTCGCGTCTCCATCAATATCTGCTAGAGATGGTGAAGACCAGGTTCTATGCTCAACTTCAATCTCATTATTCCAATTATTATTGATTGCCGCTTGAGTACCCGTATCTCCATCCCAAGCCCAAAGTGTCCTTCCATACGCAACTAGTAATTCTGGAGCGCCGCTACCATCGATATCCATCCAGACTGGTTGTGCGACGGCAATTTCGTCGTTTGGAGACCCGCTGGATTGCTCCAAGTCATTGTACCAATCAATTTGCGGGTTATTTCCTGAAACATCATGACAGCCTGCATGGCCATGCCTAGCAGTAGTCTCCTGATACCAAGTTACCCAGCATACCCTGTCGATTACATCATCGTCATCAGTATCTATTGCTAGTGGCGGAGCATCGGCGTATCCATTTACTGCCTCAAAAGACCATATCTCCGTTCCATCATCAATCTCCAATCCTCTAAATTCTGCCCCATCGACACTGCTTGAACCATCTGCGTCTGTTGGTATTGAAATTATCATTTCAGGGGTAGAGTCTGAATCTAAGTTAGCAATTACCGGACCTGGGAGTCTAATGTGTGGTACGTCAGAATCTCCATCTAAATTGGATAAACTTAGTGACCATAATTGGTCGCCGGATACAGAATTTAATTTCCAAACCCACATTGCCCCACTAGAAGCATCAGTTGTAGTTAGTAAGACGTAGGCAGTTTGGTCATCAACTTGAGCGAATGCTGGGTCTGAGGGGTGACTCCCATCTTCGAGAGTCGATTGCCATATTGGCGTAGGCACTCCGTTTGCGCCAAGAGGCAGGGCTACAACTACTGGTTTTTCGTTATCATCGATCGCTGCGAGAACTAATTCAGCATCTCCGTCTAAGTCAAGATCGGCGAGCAAAGGCTGAGTTGTAGGTCTGTGTCCACCTAGCCAAGAAGAGGTGTAGGGGCCATTTGTACTTCCAATCTGTAAGTTATCGTCACTATAGCTCCAGAGCAGTTCTCCACTTTTTGTCCCTCCAGGAGACCAACCGGTTACCGAACAATGAAGTCTTGGTGAGTAAGCATCAACAGTCAGGGCACTACCAGCGTCGTAAACAAGGATTAGTTCTTGCATTCCATCGTCATCTAGGTCAACAATTACTGGTGATGCCTTGATTATCTCAGTGGCTCCTAAATCTACTTCCCAAGCCAAATCAGCGTCCTCACCCTCGATAATTTTCACGATACTGTGATCGTTGCCACCAACTACTTCGGTTTGGATTAGTACAATGAACAGAGAGTCGCCGCCACATCTCTCCATAGCCGCCTCATCGGTTACAATTTGTTGGCTGAAATCTGCAACTGGAGTGCCCAGTGCATCCGTGCCTATCGAATAAGTTCCATATTCCCAATTGATTACTGGTTCGACAACAGAGGATAATTTGGTCGCATTAGTGGGCATTTCCGTCCCAGCGCCACCATCAGGGGAATGAGAAGGTCCTTCGGAAGTCCGTTGACCTATTCTTCCTGGTTGGGGCCAGGGCTGTCCACCATCTACCCAAGGTTCTACAGTTCCTGTGAATGCTGTATTTTTCTGGAAATAGTCCAAATTTCTCTCATAATTCGAATCAATTACAATCATGGGAGATAGTGAAAGAAGTAGCAAACAGAATACTGCGAGCACCGCATTTTGCTGCCCAGAGGGTTCGAAATTCGGACTCAGCATACTCATCAGGGTCGAACTTGCGCTTTCCAAGCCACTTGAAGGTTAGGGGTATACTCTCATTCAGACCTACGGTCTGAGTATACTTTACCCTTCGCGGAGAGTAATTCTATTGCAGAATCTCTTCCGTTGTGCTTATAGCAGGGTCTTTGGTCGGCGAATCGCACGGACCTCTCCTCTGGAGGCACAGCCGATGAGGGACGGGAGGGTTGACCTGCCTTTCCTCCGACTGAACTCGGAGCGGTCCGGCATTGGAGGAAACTGAATGTACAGCCTAGTAACAATGGAGGATACCATCAGAATCCCTGCGGAATATATTCGCGCGGGACGCAAGCTGGAGGATCACATCGACGAATTGGCCCACGCCGCTTTTGAGGGACGATTTGATGAAGATGAAAATTACACACTGCTAACCTATGATCACGAAACCGTAGGTCGTGGAAAGATAATTCATGGCGACGGTGCAATCTATCAGAGAGTTCGCTTCAAGGCGCTACATTTCACAATGGAAGCAAATGAGGTAGTAGATGGCGCAGTTTCAGAGGTTTCTGAATACGGTGCATTCGTCCGTATCGGCCCAATTGAGGCGTTGCTTCACAAATCACAGATTCTTGATGAACCTGTACAGATTAACATGGGAATTAGAAGAATCGAAGGATCTCAGTCTGGCAAGCATATCGAAGAGGGTTCATATGTTCGTTCTCGAATCGTCTCAAAGGCGATTAACCAAAATGATCCTAGGTCGAGTAAGATTGGTTTGAATTGCAAGATGGCGGGTCTTGGTGCTCACGATTGGTTGACTAGAGGTGACTGAGGATGCCTAAATCCTTTGCTTGCGGAGAATGTAACAGGATTCTTCCAGATCCTGAGAAGAAAAGCGACCCACCTCAGTGCATGCACTGCCCATCAGCGCCGGTAACCACCGATTGGTCTGGATACGTAGTCATTATGCACCCAAAACGCTCAGAGGTTGCTCAGAGATTGAACATCGATAACCCAGGCTCCTACGCTTTGAAGGTGAATATCCGATAAGGAGGAAATGAATATGGAAATTATCGAGAGAAAAGAGAATCCATTGCTTAACCGAGTTGAGATTAGTTTCCGGTGGGAGCACCCCAAAGGAGCGACGCCTAAACTATCTGAAATGGTCGCTGCCGCTGCAAAAGCTGAACCCGGTTCGAAGAAAGAATTGATCTTCGTAAAAAATGTAAACACCCGATTTGGCCGACCGCAGACTACTGGAATCGCCGTTATTTACGGTGATGCAGAGGCGGCAGCACTTGAGCCAGAATTTGTTCACTCCCGCCACAAGTCAATCCACTCTCCAAATGAGGAGAAGGAATCAGCGAACTCAGAACCTGTTCCTGAGGAGTCCTCTGCAGAAGAAGATGAAGCGGATTCAGAAGAGGGAGGCGATGAGTGATGTCTGATAGCCCAAACGCAAATTCGAAATGGTCGAAATACACAATTGAGGGTGACCAGTTAGTAAGAGCGGAAACCTGTCCAACCTGTGGGCCGGGAGTCTTCCTCGGTCAACACTCGGATCGTAAAACCTGTGGAAAGTGCGGTTACACTGTCAAGAACGAGTAACTGCAAATTCGCACAACGTTCCATCGTTCGTAAGAATCTTGTCTGCAACAAACCCCACTCCTAGCTCATCTCTGGATGAAATCTCAAGGCCTAGATTACTTAATCTTCCATCGAATCGCCATCCTGTGAATTCCCATACTTCATTTCTTGTTATAGCTGCAAATAATGGCCCTGGAGTTAAGTAATGCTCCAGTATCTGCTCTCCATCTGAAATTAGAAATCCGCCTCCCGCTAGAGCTAGCAGGTGGGAGTCTTCTGAATGAAAAATCCTTTCAATTCTATCTGGAATTTGTACCCTTCTCCTGTCGAGTTCAATGCCCGAATCTGAGGATATATCTACGACCAATCCATTGTCATACCAAATAGTTAGACAATCTTTTGATTTGAAAATTGAAATTGCAGTTTCAAGCCCTCTCAATTTTCCATCCATTGTGCCTGGAAGAATAGATCTCCAAACTTCGTTTGCCTCCAAATCCATTCGATACACTCCTTTTCCACGTAAAACAAAACAGAAATCATCATCAAGGCTTGTTATGCACGTCGGTTCTGAATCGAGAGCATGAGACCATACTGAGTTTTGAGGGTGTAAAGAAATTGGATTCTGAGAGGTTCGTAAGTCACCACGCGAAACCCCATTTACCCATAAATCATCCAATTTTAGACTAGCAATTCTTGCTAATTTCATTTCAGCCTCAACCCAAATTCCAATCCAATAATCCACCAATGGAGTTGAGTGAGTAATTGTCGAAGCAAATGGAATAGAAGATTCTCCAATCAATTTTCCATCTCGGTCAAGTTTTACCAATTCTCCAAGGCTTCCGATTACAATGTAATATCCCCCACAGTCATCCACTCGCGTTGGAGTGAAGGGGACAGTTCGTTCCACGACCTGACCCATCGGCTATTGTGTTTGAACCTGTGGTGCTAACGAACCTCGTTATTCCTTTGCTGATTGGATGGTTTGAAGTCTTCGGGCTTCCAGCATGTTATATGGTGACACTTCTGCTAGCCTCTCGAGCAGATAACGCCTCGGTAAATCTCCATGAAGCGGTTGTAGATCTTGGAGGTTGGGAAGACTCTGAAAATTTGCAGCATGGACTGTTAATGAGACATTCAGTTCGCCCAGTTCATCTTCTTTTAATCGAAAAGTTACATATTCACGCTGATGGTATTGATTTAATTCATGAAAAAGAAACAGCTGAGTCAGTCGACGAAGTCCTAGTTCTTTCTCGTCACGCGGCAAAGAGTGGAATCCCCTCACTTACCGTTCATGCAATAGGCGTCCCAGGTGAAGTGCCTCACGGAGAGGTTGGATTCGCAGGGGGGGAAAAGGGGTTAGCAGTACCTCCTTCACCCCGATTTTCTGCTATTTTTTCAGCTCTGAGAGATGAAGTCTGTAAATCAGAATTGGCGAATGAATTTGAGGTTAGTTTAGAGACAACTCATCATGGTCCAGTTCTAACCAAACCTACCCTTTACCTAGAGATTGGCTCAAAAGAATCCGAGTGGATTCGTAAAGATGCCTCAAGCCTCTGGGCTGTTGTAATCTCAAGGGTTCTAGGTTTTTCAGATAATTTAGTTGAAGGTGAGTGGCTTGGTAAAGGAGAGGTTATGGTTGGTTTCGGAGGAGGGCATTATGCGCCTCGCCATTCAGATGTTATAATCCGTAGTGGTTTAGCATTCGGTCACTTAATCGCAAATTATGCTTTAATTTTTGATGACCAGAATACAGAATCGCCATCTGGCCCTTGGCGCCATAGTTTGCATGAAGCCATCGAAAAAACTCGTATTGCATTTCCAGGCGGAACCCTCTTTGCACATTTAGATCGCAAATCATTCAA
>Ga0208749_1000159_pt1 | contig 16399 bp, 17 predicted proteins | sample Knorr_S15_td_DCM_FD_185601 | JGI IMG/M metagenome (GOLD analysis project Ga0208749, IMG submission 185601) | Marine microbial communities from Southern Atlantic Ocean transect - Knorr_S15_td_DCM_ad_63m_LV_B (SPAdes) (version 2) | ecosystem: Environmental > Aquatic > Marine > Oceanic | place... | reverse complement strand
CCAAACTCCCGTTCCATCAGGATTCAGGTGATTAATTTCCTCATGTATCCCTGGTTTAGATTCTAAGAAGTGCAAATGTAGTAATTTTTCTTTAGGAACCAATTTAAGAAATTCCATGGAACCATTCCCTCCTGTCAGATGAATCACTTCTGCCCAATCGATAATATCTTGAATCCCATTAACGGTTTTCCATGCTGCCAAAGCACCGCGCTCTTGTCCGGCTGTAATTTCATTCCACAATCCTCCTACAGGTTCCCATTGTTTTTCTGGATATATTGTTTCAATACCTAAAGATTGAAGTTTAATTAGTTGTTCTTGTAACAAATTTAGAGATAAAAAACGCACTTCGAATTTTTCCGATATTGCAGGCAAATTTCTCAACAAATCTCTCGCCGCCCCTCCATTCACAGTCATAGCCGCCTTGACAACCAATAGCCGCTTCTTCGGGTCACTCACATATGTGCGGCTAGTTAATACTCTAAGTTTCCATCGGTAAATAGTTTGAACAGGATCTGAATATTTAAATGAATAAATCAGTGAATGATTAATAATTCTGGATTAATATAAGACTCTATATTTTCTAGAAAATCAATCTCTTCTTTGAATGCGATTTCAAGCTCCTTCCTCATCCCTTCATCCAATTCTGGGCGAGAGGTTTTTTTCGGATTAAATCCGGGTTTTCTTAATGGTTCAAACATCATTTTTCTTAGTTTCTGAGATGGTATTAGCAACTTAGCTAGACTAATGATAGATTTAGGCGGTTGTCTCAAAAACTTCGCCCATTTCGCAGGATTCATATTCCCACCTTCATTGTATCGGGGTAATTTAGTATCTTCTGGAAGTGGCTCTAAATCCAACCAAGACAAGATGTCATTCATAGTTGCAAGAGAATCATTCTTAATTGAATCTAGAGGAACAATCTTGACCTGCTCTCCCAATTTTTCTACCCACTTCAAAGTAGATGCCTTCATACGCGGAAATCCCAGAAAACTCCAAGTCTCCGAATTATCAATATCAGCTTTAAAATCAGCATTTTTCGCTTTAATGAGCATTTCTTCTTGAGTAGTGTTGTATTCTACCAGTCGTTTTGAATGTTCTTGATGCATACTTAACATTAAATCAATAGGATTACGTAATGTAATGATAATTTTCGCTTCAGGCATGTTTTCTTGAACAGTTCTGAGTGCACGTTCGGAGTAGAGGTGGAAAGCTGATTTATCTATAATCCAAGGCTCATTTTGATGACCCTGAAATGAGGGCTCAGGAGGGATAATCATTGTCCCCTTTGAATATATTGGGGCTGTAGGAAATTCAGCTGCACCGGCCATTAAAAAGTGACTCTCATTCGGCCAAGGATGATATATTGAATTATGAGATCTTAACCATTTCATAAGAGATGTCGTGCCTGTTTTAGGCCCTCCAATTAGTAATAGATTTGGAGTTTGATTATATCTGTGCATTATCTATCTCCGTTTACTCGCAGAAGGTTTTACCCTTGAACAACACGGTTATTTCTAAACATAATCTATATTGAAAAAGAAATTTCGTATACGATGAAAGTGAAATATGATGCAGTAAGTCGACAATATGAGTTGTTGTAGTTGCCAGAGGTCGATGTATTCCTAATTGGAGTTCCCAAAGCAGGAACAACTTGGCTTGCTTATGTCCTCGATCAACACCATTCAATCACTCTCTCCAATCCAAAAGAGCCGAATATAATTGCTTCGCACCGTGGAACATTTGTACGTAATAAGGAAGAACCAGATTGGGGAAGATTCGAAACTCTTTTCTCTGAAAAAGGCCTTAAATTAGACGCCTCAATACATGCTTTTGCGTGCCCACTAGCACCTTCTCGAATTAAACAAAAAATTCCTGAAGCGAAATTTATACTCTGTCTTAGAGAACCCGTTTCTAGGTCATTTAGTCATTGGAACATGATACTAAATACAAAAGAAGCAGTGGAAAATGGTGTTGATTGGAGTACTTTTGAAAAGGCATGGTCTGACAACCGTTTAAGGAATGATTCAATGTATGGTTTATCGATGTCAAGATGGCTTAAAGAATTCAATTTAGATAGTTTTCTAATCATTGATAGTGCGATGTTGAAAACAGATCCACTTTCTATTCTAAAGAGAATTGAAATTTTCCTCAATATTGAACCTGTTGAATATAATGTTGACGAAAACCGTCATTCGAACAGCGCAGCATCTAGAAGGCCGATGACTCTTGTAGGCAAAGTAACTAGGCTACTATTTTCAATAATTCCTAGTTTCGTAAAAAAACCAATAGTTGAAAAACTACAAAAAAGAGATTTCAATATTTACAACCTTCCATTATTGAGTAAGAAGGGAGTAACTCATAGTTTAAATTCTAAACATTACAATACTTGCGGGAAAGAAATACTTCAAGATCTAGAATTATTCGAGACGCTTACAGAATTTGATACCAGCCAATGGTCGGACCAAATCAAAAATCAACTAAATAATTGATAATTTTTAATTGTAAATAAAGAATATTGGTACATTCAATTCAATAATGAGCATCTGACCGTCCGAATCATGATTGACATTGCCTCACTCTTTTTGGGAACCTTCCAAGATAGTATTGAGTCTGCATTTGGATCATCTCTTGGATGGATTATAGGACATCTGATTGTACTTTTTTTCACACTTTCAATAATTTGGGTTATGCAGAATAGAGACCATATTGCTAGAGAATCTGGTTGGGGTTACTCTAATTTAATCGACATTTCAGTAATTACGTTAATCACAGTGACTCAGTACTTTGTTTATTCCAATTTACTTGATTTCCCTAGTACTGCATCATGGGGACTAGCAATATTCTGGACAATGATATTGAGATGGCATATACTAGTCTTGGAATAACTATTATTCGTATTCTCGGCCCTTTCTACGATAATAAATAAATCCTCCAAAAATAACCAAAATTATACCAATCGCTCCTCCAATTACTGGCAATTGTTCTTCAGTTATGCCCAGTTGTTCAATAAGTGATTCGTTTCCTCCCAATTCAAGCCCGAGGCCTGCAGATTTTTTCTTGATTTTAATATCAACTTTATTAGAATTAGGGCAAGAATTCGGCCTAACTTCGCCTACCTCTATGATTACTATGCAACCCTCCCAATCACTATCTAGGTTATCAGGAGTGCCAATCCTAAAGTTACAATTTCCTCCAGTTTCTCCGACTCCGACATCTACATCACAATTGCCATTGATATTTTCAAACCCATTCGGCCAAGATGCTGAACCCATGCTATTTTTTATCAAATGGACTTGATAACTTACTTCTCCTTCTTTGTTACTATTACAATTGACAGCAGCAGAAATGGATATTTCATCTCCTCCGTCAAAAACTCCTCCGCCCTGTCCGATTGAAGCTCCGCAATACCGATATTCGATAATTGTGATAATTATTTCTTCAGAATCGGAAGGCCCCAATGGATGAGGTATGCCGTTAACTTCGGTAACAGTTGCCGTTACATTCACCGGAATTTCTCCCGGTTCTTCAGCTTCATCGGATCTTAATGCTATTTGAATTTCCACAGCATCTCCCGGTGCTACCATCATTGAACCAGGTGCCGCATTCGCCAACTCTCCAGATTCAACTTGAATCTCCACTTTTTCTTGAAACATACCTGGATTTTCTACTTCACACGTTATTATTGCTGTTTTTGTATCTCCCGAATTAATTTCAGCATCATCATCACATGTCAATATTACTTCAGGCAATAATTGTGCTGAAACAGGAGTAACGGAATATGCCATTGTTGCTAAAATTAGCATAGTACAAACAACCCTAACAACCCTATCCACGACCCTTCGGCGTAATCGATTACGGATAGAATTATTGCTCATTGAATATTAAAATTCATCAAATTAGCATTCAAAGGATTCATGACAGCCCATAGTTCCGATTAGTCCATGAGTGATGGGGCGGGGCAACCTCCGGTTGTCATTGTACCGGAACAAACCAGCATCACTAGTGGGACTGCAGTACAAGAAAAATTAATCAATGCAGCAAGAGTTTTTTCAGATTTATTGAAACCAACATTCGGTCCAAAGGGCTTAGACAAGATGCTCTATAAGTCCAATGGGACCACTGCAGTGACGAATGATGGAGCGAAAATTGTAGCAGAACTATTAGTCAAACATCCTGCTGCAAAAATGATGGTTTCAATGGCCAATTCTCAAGAGGAAAACTGTGGAGATGGAGTTACTACAACCATGCTTCTTTGCGGTAGCCTTCTCCAAGAAGGAAATAATCTTCTCAAGAAAGGATTACACCCCTTGACTTTGGTCGAAGGTTTTCGTAAGTCTCTTGAAATCGCTCAAAAGCAAATAAATTTAGACTCAAGAGAAATTGATGATTATAAATTATTATCAGTCGCTGAAACGGCATTAACCGGTAAAGGAACAGAAGGGGCTCTAGATTTATTTTCATCTATTATTGTAGAATCTTTGACATCAATATCTGAGACACAGAAAATCCCTAGGGCGGAGAATATTGCTATGTTCAAATCTAATACTGGGAGTATTCGCGATTCGCAAATAATACATGGAGTAGCTTTCCGTCGTAGAGTATTGATGGACAGTTTACCAAACAAACTTTCCGATGTTAAGGTGGCAGTAATTTCTAGCGACATCAAAATTCGCAAAATGTCGCGAACTGCTGAGATACAGATTACATCAGCAGATCAATTAGAGGCATTTGTAGATGCTGAGCAAGATAGAAAGAATAGTATTTCACAGTCATTAATAGATAGTGGAGCATCGCTAGTTTTGTGCGGTGGAGAAATAGATCGCGACATTTTACATAATCTTGCAGATAATAATATCCTTGCAATAGGGGAACTCGACTCATCTGAGATACATAATTCCGCATCTTCTACCGGTGCAAAGGTTGTAGATTCAATATCTGATATCGAAACGAAAGATTTGGGCTTTTGTGCTTCTGTTGTTTGGGAAAGAAACGAAGCAAGTGACATGGTCGAAGATATAATTAGAATAGATGGATGCAATAAACCAGGATTAGTTACAATTGAGGTTGGCGGTTCCGGAGATATCGCTACAGAGGAAATAATCAGAGGACTGCATGACGGCCTGAGAGCGGTATCATTAGCAATGGAAGACCAAGAAGTTCTACCCGGAGGCGGGGCTATATACAGTAGAATAGCCCATGCTGTTAGAGTATCCTCTGAATCAGAACCAGGCCGTGCACGTTTAGCAATGGAAGCATTTTCTAGAGCAATGGAGACAATTCCTGGAGCACTTGTAGAAAACTCAGGCAATGACTCATTAGACAGTATACTTGAATTGAGGGCAGCAACTAGAAACCAAGAACAGTTTTTTGGAATCGATGAGAACGGTAAAGTATCGGTTATAGATAGAGCATGGCATCCTCGAACAATAATAGCAGAATCATTACATTTAGCATGTGAAACTACAATTGGAATGCTCAGAATAGACCAAGTAATTTCTTCTCGTGGCGACTGAAAGTACTTCTAACAAACACTTCAAGGCCTATGCTTCCACGCCTTGATATGACAGCGCCACGCGCCCTACTGAGTGTATGGGAAAAATCAGGAATAGAGTCTCTGGCAACTTCGTTATCGGAAATGGGATGGGAAATTCTGTCTACTGGGGGGACATCTAGAAAACTTAGGGAAGCGGGAATTAATGTAATCGATGTTAGCGAAGCAACAGGGCACCCAGAATGCTTCGATGGAAGAGTCAAAACGCTTCATCCTGCTGTTCACGGCGGTATTTTAGTGAGGAGAGATAGGGTAGACGACATGAAAACGTTAGAAGAATTGAATTATTCCACCATCGATTTAGTTTGTGTCAATCTTTACCCATTCGAATCGGTGGCGGCAAAGGACCCCCCAGTCTCCAATTCGGAATTGATTGAGATGATTGATATTGGTGGTCCCACCATGATTCGTTCTGCCGCTAAAAATCACAAAGATGTGTTAGTTTTAACAAGTGAAACCCAATATCAGATGGTTATCGATGCTCTCAAAGAAAATAGAGGAGATCCTTCTCAAATTAGCTCCGAAATCAAAAAGCAATTATCTCTAGCTGCTTTTCAGTGTACAGCAGCTTATGATGCCGCAGTAAGTAATGAATTAGAGAAACGCTTCATAGGAGAAAAAACGCCAAACCGACTCCATTTTGCCTCCGAGCAAGGAATTCCTTTGAGATACGGCGAAAACCCTCATCAACCCGCCTCCTTTTATCCAACATCTTCAGCATTAGGTCCTAGTGGTTTGGCAGCAGCCATTCAGCATGGAGGAAAAGCTCTATCTTTCAATAATTATTTAGATTTAGATGGCGCTTTGAGAATAGCAAGAGGTTTGTTGAGAGATATGGATAATATACACAATCATGGATGCGTGATAATTAAGCACACAAATCCTTGTGGAGCGGCCATAGATTCATCTCAAAAAAATGCATGGAAGCATGCATTGGCAAGTGATTCAGAAAGTGCTTTTGGGTGTGTTGTAGCCTTTACTTCCATCGTTGAAAAGGAAACCGCAGAGGAAATCGGAGGGCATTTCTTAGAATGTATAATTGCACCCGGTTTTAGCGAAGAAGCTTTAGAAATTTTATCTTTGAAGAAAAATCGAAGAATGCTTACCTTAACTAAATTCTTACCTAGAGAAGACGAATTACGGATTAGGCAATTAGATGGAGGATGGGTTGCGCAAATTCAAGGCCCGCCCAGCATCGATTGGTCTTCCGTAAAATGTGTTACAAAGACACAAGGGTCCCCCGACTTGATATCTTTAGCAAGATTTGGCTCAACAGTACTTTCCGAGGTAAAATCCAACTCAGTAGTATTGGTATCTCAGACCGATACTGGATTTGCTACAGTAGGAGTTGGCCCCGGACAAACGAGCAGAGTAGAGGCAGTGCGAATTGCTGCAAGAAGAGCGGGTGACAAGGCAGTTGGATCAATGATGGTTTCTGATGCCTTTTTCCCCTTCAGAGATGGCATTGATACTGCAAATGAAATAGGCGTTACAACTGTTGTGCAACCGGGAGGCTCAATACGAGATCAAGAGTGTATAGATGCTGCCGATGAACATGGAATTTCTATGTTCTTTACAGGTCAAAGATTATTTTTACATTGATACAAACAATTCAAAATATTGAGATATTATGTGGAAAGTAGATTAATATCGAATACTTCCATAAAACATGGAGGAGATAGTACTTGTTTCTCTGGGTGCCTTTTTCGCTGCTGCATTGACTGTTCCAACTGGTTTCGGTCTTTCTACAATCCTAACTCCTTTGGTACTTTTTTTACTACCTGTTCACGAGGCGGTTGCAGTTGTAGCAGTGGTACATTGTGCACATAATGCTGGCAAATATTTTGCATTAAAAGAAGCAGTTAATTTTGAAGCATTTAGAAGATATGGTATATGGTTAGTGGGGGGGGCTGTAATTGGAGCATTGTTACAAAACCAAGTCCCCAATGATCCTCTCCTCTTGTTAGTAGGAATATTCCTAGTAATATTACCCATCCTTACAATTAGTGAAAAATGGACCGGATACCGAATTCCAGAATCTAATGATAGATTAGGTGGTTTCTGTTCGGGATTCATGGGGGGATTGTCTGGGCATCAAGGCGCTTTAAGGGCGATGTTTCTTACAAGAAGGTTGCCTGATAAGATGGCCTATGCTGCAACTGCTAGTGTACTAGCACTATGCGTAGATCTTTCAAGAATACCTGTATATTTATTTTTCAGAACAGAAGAAATTTCCGATCAGATGACACTAATAGTTGTACTTGTAATTTCAGCATTGCTGGGCGTTAGAGTAGGCAAAAAATGGCTCCAATCATTGAAATCATCCCATATTCATAACATGGTGATGTTTGGAATAATTTTTAGTGGAATATTCTATATCTTCGAAGCACTAAACTAACTTTCTCTTTTACTTTTTAGTGCTTTCACTAACTCATCCAAGTTTTCAAAGATTATAGTTACAACACTAATATGATCGCAATCTTGGCATATGAAACGTTTTCCTGTTTCGTAGCCCATATAAGGAACAATACGGGGACTAAAGCAGTTTGAACAAACTTCAATATCTTTCAATTCATTCTCTTTATCCATTTTATCAGACCTATTCATTAGATTGTCTAAACAATCGAACCGTTGCAATTTTATTTTGTATATTTGACTCAATTAAGCTACAAATTTCCTCAATTTTTTCTGCATTCAAGGATAGTATTTGACTCTCAACAGAATCAAGAATTAATGCTGATAATTTCCATAATGATTTAACATCTGGAATTGGAAACATGTTGTTGACTTCTTCGTCAATGTCAAGATCATTAACGTCCATCTGGTTAATTTGAGCTATAATTTCAATATATGATTTCCAAAGAGAAAGTATGTAATCCCATCTTGCAATGTCAATTTCTCCTACGAGTTCTGGAATCAATTCTACAATACCTCTAACATAGAGTTTCCCTGCTGGAAAATCTTCAATATATTCTCCAACCAAATCATCTACAGAAGGAAATACACTATCAAAAAACTCCGGTTTTAAGGCCGGCTCAATTAGTGAGTTAATACGAAACCTTCTCCCTCCATTGGCTAGATATAACAAATTAGAACCATGCTCTTGGAAATCATTTATTTCAACTAATGTCCCAACATCAAATGGTACAGACATTTCGTTTAATTCAGGTATCGATGGATTTGAAATTACATGCCCATAAGGCAAACCGTCCAATGCGATATCATCTAACATTTGTTTATATCTGGGTTCAAAAACCCTCATCATCATTTGATCACCCGGTAGAAGAAATGTGTCTAGAGTAAATAATGGTATAATGAATTCATCCTTTTTTAATTCCGGCATATTCATTGAATTAAAAATCTCCATAATCTCTCCTCCTTCCCAATGTTCCCGCTGTAACTAGTGATGTTAGTAGTAATAAGATAGAGAACCCAGGAACTTTGTTTTCTTTCTTTTCATCTGTTTCCTCATTTTCAATTATCAACGGGTTTACCGTAATTGTTCCCACCATATTTGCCTCTTCATGTGGCTCACAGACAAACTCATAGGTTCCATTCATCCCGATTTCGAATGTAAACGAATAATCAACATTTCTCCCCGGTTCGCCGGAGTCAAAGACTTCATTATTTTCCACTGCATTATGTGCTAATAATTGCCCTTGCCAGAAAAAACGCACAATATCTCCCTCTGTAATAGTAACTTCCGAGGGCGAGAACCTTAAATTTGTACTATCTACTGTGATAATAACTTCTTCGGATAATGAAGAATATTCGTTTTCTTCTGATATGGCTGAACTACTAAATATAATACTAAAAGAGAATAAAAGTAACAAAACACAACCCATAAAGCCACGTTTCATATATATCTTGAGATTAGAATTAACCTATCAAGTAATGTTTTATCATACTTGTAAATATTTCATTCTCGAGTTGTAACTTTCATTCCAACGTACCAAACACCGATTATTCCAAACACTAGTATTGTTATAAATCCGAAACCAGGATCTGCACCATTCCATGATGACATATCATTCCATATCCCATCTCCTTTCGTCGACACAAGCCATACGAAATAAGATGAGAAAGAAGTCATTATCAAAATCATAATAATTATGCCGTATTTGGCATGTTTAGGTATTGTTTTCCCCGTCGCATAGTAATCAAATATTGCCGTTCCAAAATATGGATTAGTCAGGGTTTTTCTAAATAATTTTTCACTAGATAATGAAAATAAGAACGCTGCGGGAACCGCCCATGATACCGTAGGCCAACCAGGAACCCATATCCCAATTATTGCAAAAAGGATGAATAATGAACCAGTTCCCACATATAACTTACTTTTCATAGGACTACTAGAAACACAATATTTCTCGACCACTTGGTCTACAGTTTCTAATCTGTCCACAGAACTCCGACCCAATATTACGGCATAAATGGGTATGTATCAATTTATCAGATAATTGCAAACTCTCAAGCGGACTCACCCTTTCCGATATGTATGAGTGAACCATACACACGTCCTCGTAAAGGTTCAATCAACGATCCCTTGCGAATAGCGGTACTAATATCTGGCGGGGGTTCAGGATTACTTGCACTCCTTAACTATCAACAATCAAACCCATGTACGCACATTACTAAATTAATTATTTCAGATAATGTAAATGCTGGAGGTTTACGATATGGTGAAGATTTTTCCATACCTGTTGCAGCAATTCCTCTACCCGAATCAAAGAACAATATCGAGCAAAGAATAATGCATGAAAATTCGATACATGATATTTTGCTTAATTCAAATATTGAACTTGTAGTATTAAGCGGTTATATGAGAATATTGACACCCAACTTTGTTTGTAAGTGGAAAGGCAGACTAATCAATATCCATCCTTCATTATTGCCTAAATATCCTGGTGCCCATGCTCATCGGGACGCATTAGCTGATGGTGCTAAAATAACTGGCTGCACAGTACATTTAGTTGACGAAGGGGTCGATACTGGCAAAATAATTTCCCAACAAGAGGTCCCGATATTAGAAGGAGATACAATAGAGAAATTACAAGAGCGAGTAAAAAAAGTTGAACATCAATTATATCCCAAAGTTTTGGATATCTTTTGTTCCCAAGACCCCTGATCAGAAGCATTTTTCTAAAATCTCTTCTTTAGAAACCTCTCTAAAATTGCCCTTCTTAATCTCATAATCTTCTAATTTCATGTCGCTAATTGCTAAACGATGTATTGACAAAACATAGTTCCCTAATGCATCGAACATACGCCTAATTTGCCTTTTTTTCCCCTCATGAATTGTCAATATTGCGACATCTACCTCTTGAAGAATTATATGGGCCGGTTTTGATACATATTCTTCTATATGGGAATCTTCAATTATTTTGATAGCAATCCCCTCTCTAATTGCCATAATTTCTTCTTCAGTAATTTCTAATTCTGTTTTAACAAGATATTTTTTTGAGATATGATTTTCAGGATTTGTTATCTTCTCGACTATTTTACCGTCAGTAGTTATCAATAGTAATCCAGTAGTGTCTTCGTCTAACCTTCCTACCGTCACTAATGATTGATAGACATTTTTAGAAACTCTATTTTCGAATAATTCGAATATAGATTTTTTACCAAACTCTCTTTCTTGATTATTTAATCTTGAACAGATATATCCGGCCGGTTTATTCACTATGAAATAATAATTCTTTTCGGGCAATTTTAGAATTTCACCTCGATAAGAGACATTTTTTGTATTAGTATTAAATTCAAACTTCATGTCTTTCATTATTGAATCATTAATTTGAATCTCTCCATTCCATATCGCTTCTTTTATCTCTTTTTTTGAGGTAAAAACGCCACATTTGGAGAGGAATTGATGCAATCTGATTTTCATAACCCTGTCCCAAACTCAACCAAATTTCCAACCGACTCGTATAGGCTTGGACCGCTTCCTAAGTAATACATGCCGCCTGTTTTACTACGCGAATCTTCTGGCTGAGAATTATTTCCAGTGGCACAAACTCCAGTACATCCATCCGCGAAAGCAACGTATACTCTACCTTCTCGATCAATATGTAAATCATTGAAATCTAGTAAATTTCTATTCGAGCCACCGATATCCCTGCAATCTCCACTATTCAGGCATATACTCCCAATTTGCACAGGATCTGGAGATACTCTAACGGTATGGAAAATTGGGTTTGCATCTAATGCATTTAGACTGTATGTAATGTATAGGTAATAGCTCACATTACTATTTGCATAATGTGGATTACCACCCCATACTTGACCATCAATATCTAGGCCCCCTAGCTCAGTTGAGTTTTCACTACCTAGATATGTTATTGCAATACGCCCCGGATCTCCAGCATCAATTTGAGGAAAAGTTGTAGATATTACCTCAATGGGACTAATTCGAGTACTTTCCTGTTCCCAAGAATCTCCCGAATCAGTACTTCTTGACATATATATGCCAAAATCCCCCCCGGTCCAAATATGGTATGCATTAGAATCGGAGTCAGTGGCAACTTCTGAGTTTTTACGAGGATTCGGCGTCCCAACATCTTCCCCCATTGTTCGAGTTTCCCAAGAGTAGCCATTATCCTTTGAGAAAATTATTGCAGGAGTTTCTACTCTTGGAGTGACATATACTGTTCCATCCGGAGCGGTTGTAATGGCCCCATGTAAACCACCATCTCCAGTGGCAAGTCCAAATATCTGTCCTCCAACTTCGAATGTTGCACCGCCATTAAAGCTGGTGTGACAAAATATGCCAAGTAATTTATTGTAACAAAAGTATACTGCCTGTTCATAAATTGGAGACAAACCACCTGGAATTCCATATCCCTCATCAACCCAAGGGCCGGTTGCAAGTTTGATATGATCATTCAATGGAATAGGGCCGGAATCATGTGGATTGCCTAACCAGCTTTCTCCATCATTATCCGACCATCCTATCCATGTTGATTCTAAACCCATCATGTGTATATTGAACACACGATCAGTAACAGGGTCTACCCAGCCATATGGGTCACTGGTGAATGGTGCCTGAGTAATGTCGGCAACATTATTCCAAGTTTGACCATGATCACAAGAACGCATCGGTTTTTCTAATGCAATGAAGAATATACATCCACTAGAGGTAACACCAATACTGGGCTCTGGGCCATCTTCTCCTACATCACTGAATACAAAGTTTAGAGGTAATGGGGGAAGATCTACCGACAGTCCTTCTGAGTTTGTTACGAAAATCCCGGTATCTTCTTCATATTCATCAACAATTTTATTGTTATTATCATCTAAATGTAAACATCCAGAAAGCGTCATTGCACACATCATGAGACTGACAAGAACAGCACGTGTACGACCATTCATATCGCTGCCCCGAGAGAGGATTATGTTATTCTTTCCTTTTTGGTTTATATTTTAGATGACGGGGATTCCTTCATAAAGTGCCAATTACCGCCTAAGAACATGAACAGAACAATTGTTGTGTTAGCCAGCCTGTTGATTGTAACAACTCCTCTTGCAGGATGCCTCGATGAAGCTACTTTGGAAGAACTAATCGACGATATCGTAGGTTGTATGGATAATGAAGCACAAAATTATGATGAAAATGCTACAACTGAACTTGTAGGTAACTGTATTTATGCAGCATCAATGACTCAATTTATGGAAGCCATGGATGAAGAGATGTCTATTGACGATATGCTGAATGAGACACCAAGAGCGGGATATTCAACTATTACTTCGATGAATCAATTCAGTGAAGAACTGAATCAACAGATGGACATCTTAATGGAAGAACATGTGATGGTTGACCTTGCAAATAATTCTGCTATGGTTAGAACAGTTCTTTCTGTAGATTCAATAATGCATGTAGATTATCAAGTCATTCAAGTAGGGGAGGTTGTAAATATTCATGCTACCATGTCGGGCATGATGATTGAAGAACCAGAGACAGTGAGTGTTCAAACTAGAGATTCTGAAGGATCTGTAATGGACATGGTTCACTCAGTTCTTTCAGGAAGCCCCATGTCAGATGATTCAGATGATGATTCTGACGACGACTCTGATATGCCTGAGAATATGAGTGCAAGCTTCACCTATGACTCCACAGATGACTCCCAAACAATGCACCTTACTTTAGCCGAGAACGACTCATCAATTTCATTAAGCGTTACTTTAGATGAGAATAAAGAATTAATGTCTTACCAGATGAATGTCGATGATGGAACCAACTCCACCTCGACTATCTACACTGTAATGTGGGGCGACGCCGTTGTTATTGAGGTAGATACCACATTACCTAAGACTTCAATTCCAATATGGCTTGTTGCAGAGGAGTATGAACCAGAGATGGCCTGCGGTAATCCCTACATTGACAATATCTCAGATGATGTAAATGAGGACTCATGCAACTCATGGATGTATCTAGAGGATTACGATTCACCTCACTCTGACGAGCCATTCACTGGCTGCTACAATAGTTATACTCATGTTCAGTTAGAGGGGATGTCCGAGATTGAATGCGACTCATACGAATGGACAGAGGTTTCGACTTGGGACATTGACGACCACGACCACCATGATGACGGCAATCATATCAGTTGGGACAGCTATTATGACGGCTACTGCGAATGGGCTGAACAAGTCGATGAAGATCCAGAAGATGAATCTCGTTGGTGGTGCAAGATATCTCAGGACGATGAGGATTGGGAAAATTGGTGGTATTACTGTGAGCACCATGACTCAGACTGGCACTGCACTGACGACTTCGGACAGAGCGAGGAATTCGAGCACTCTGCAGACGGAGACGAGTGGGCAGGTTCAGACGATGATGACGATGGTGAGGATGACGGTGAAGATGACAATGATAGCCTAGCCTCAATTGAATCAGGAACTGTTGCAGACAACATGACTTACACTGCCCCAATCAGTGATTTCGAACTTAGATTCCTAGACTGTGGTGGTGAAGACATAGACGATCTCAACGATTGTGTAGTTATGGCTTCAGGGCCTTTGGCTTTAGGAACAGCAAACTCATCAGATGGGTTCCTTCAGATGACATTCACTTACGATGACGTAGACACGGATGGAATGATCTCCGCTGGAGACACTTTATCTCTTAACGATACTATGGGGCTACATGTTGGAATCTACGACTTGTGGGCATCTGAATACACAGATGAATCCGAGGCTGTTGGACCTAGTCTACCTGGCTTTGGATCATTGTTGGCAACTATTAGCCTACTTGGTGCTGCGTTCTTATTACCCCGAAGAGACGATTGAATTATTCATCATTGAATACTTCAATTTCGACGTTACGTTTGACCATGTCTGTAAATTTGGACGTGTAACGAGTAGCTCTTACGACGTGATTATCTATCCAATGATAGTTCCCCCCCCGGGGTTTACCCATTAGCAGAGAATGGTACTTGAACCCCTTTTCATTGAGCCATGTTTCTGTAACTTTCCTGTGTTCTTCAGTACGTGCAGTGAAGAAACAAATATGATGTCCTTCGAGATACCATCCGTTTATTGTTTGAATCGCATCCGGATAAGCTTCAGCAGTAACCATTCTTTCCGGTTCTTCATTTGGTATATCTTCACCTACAGTTCCATCAATATCGATAAGATAGTTTTTCTTCCCTGGAGGAAGCACAGGACTCAATTTTTTCCCTTGCTCATCTAAACTCTCGACTAACTTTTCCATACTCTCCGACTTGTAGGAATGTAAATGAATAATAGGTAGTGTACCTCTGAAATTACCATATTATGGAAATTTATATTCCTCATTAATACATTCCATATCCGTATTCCGAAGCATTATGAACGGAACCTAAGACGGAGTACCGTGCCAGGAGCATATGACAGAAGCCGTAAATCGGCTGTAGTCAGAAGTATTTCTTCTAATTACAGCAAAGCTCTCTCTAGTTATTTCGGTACAAAAACACCTAATCAAGAAGAAGCCCAAGGATCTCATAATGCATATGTCACCGCTCTTAGAGCCCACGGAACAGAAGTAACTGTTTTACCAGAATTATCCGCTTTTCCAGATAGTTGTTTCGTTGAGGATACTGCTGTAATGGTGGACGGTAAGGCAATAATACCCAATATGGGCCATCCCTCTAGGGAAGGAGAACAACAGGCAGTAATAGATCACATGAGTAATTTTGCCGAAATTATTCGAATGCCGAAGGGAGCAAAATTAGATGGTGGAGACATAGTATTCTTTGATGACAGATACCTTGTCGGTATTTCAACAAGAACAAATAAAGAAGGCGCACATTTCCTTTCTAATTTTATCAAAGAGGATGGATATGATGTTGAATTAATCAATGTCCCCGAGACTACTTTACATTTGACAACAGTGTGTTCATCTCCTAGAGAAGGAACCATTATTGCTGCAGAAGGGCACCTCACAGAAAATCAGATTTCACACTTTGCAGAAGAAATTATTTGGATACCAAATAATGAAAGTTATGCCTCTAATACAATTGGATATTCAAATGATAGGTTAATTGTTGCAGGAGGTTTCCCTAAAACAAGGAACATACTTCAAAATGAAGGATTCAGACTGATGTCAGTTGACATGGAACCAATAATGCAAGCAGACGGCTCACTTACGTGCCTATCTGTTTTCACATCTTAATACGGCATCATTCTTCTAGCATATTAGTTGGAACAGATCCGTACATGTTTTCGCCCATATCTCCTTCCTGTACAAAGAGATAAATTAAGTAAAGTCCTCCAACAACTGGTACTAAAGCTACAAACCAAAACCATCCAGATTTACCTACATCATGTAGTCTTCTAACTACAAGTGTAATCGAACCAGGAACTAATAAAAAT
>Ga0208749_1000156_pt1 | contig 16573 bp, 18 predicted proteins | sample Knorr_S15_td_DCM_FD_185601 | JGI IMG/M metagenome (GOLD analysis project Ga0208749, IMG submission 185601) | Marine microbial communities from Southern Atlantic Ocean transect - Knorr_S15_td_DCM_ad_63m_LV_B (SPAdes) (version 2) | ecosystem: Environmental > Aquatic > Marine > Oceanic | place... | reverse complement strand
GGGTATAAATATATAACATATAAAGATTTATCTCGTAAAATAAAATGGGTCTTAGTCGCTTAGATAATTTTCTGAAGAACAGTCGTGGAGATATTCTTTACGTTGATCCTTCAAGTATAGACTCAACCGATAGTATTGAGAACCAAGGTAACTCTCTGGTAAGACCCTTTAAGACGATTCAAAGGGCACTTATTGAGGCATCTAGATTTTCCTATCAAAAAGGGTTGGACAATGATAGGTTCAGTAGAACTACTATCATAGTATATCCTGGAGATCATGTTATAGATAACCGTCCAGGTTGGATACCTATCCATGATAATCCTCTGTCTGGTAATAACTGGATGACAAGAGGTGGATCAGGTTCTAATGGTTTAACAGAATTTACTTTAGATACGAATTTTGATATTGATAGTGATGATAATGATCTTTATAAGATGAACTCTGTCTTCGGTGGAGTTATTATCCCCCGTGGTACTTCTATAGTTGGACGAGATCTTAGAAAGACCAAAGTCAGACCAAAGTTTGTTCCAAACCCAGAAGACGGAACAATTGATACAACATGTTTGTTTAGGGTTACAGGTACTTGTTACTTTAACCAGTTTACATTCTTTGATGCAGATCCAAATTCTTTAATATTTCAAGATTATGGCAACAATAAGTTCGTACCTAATAAATCACATCACAAACTTACATGTTTTGAATACGCTGATGGTGTTAACAGTGTTAAGTTTGCTGACTCTTACTTAAACTATAATACAACAAGAACTGATCTTGATATGTATTATCAGAAGATCGGTTTACTTTATGGATCTTCTAGTGGAAGAGAGATTACTCCTGACTTCCCTAATACTGGTGTAGATATTCAAGCAAAAATTGATGAACACCGTATTGTTGGATCACAGGGACAAAATATCGGTATTAGTAGTATCAGGGCAGGTGATGGTAATACATCATCTACTGAAGTTACAGTTGATATTACTGAAGCAATTAAAGGACTTGACGTTGATACTCCAATTAGGATCGAAGGAGTTCCTGTTGGTGGATATAATGGATCATTTGTTATCAATAAGGTAGAGAGTGATACTAGAATTAAATATAACGTATCCTCTGCTCCTGCAAACGCACTTCCTAATATTGTAAGTGGATCACCAACACTTAATATTGTTGTTGATACAGTTACTTCTGCTTCTCCATATATCTTTAACTGTTCATTACGTTCAGTTTATGGTATGTGTGGTCTCCATGCTGATGGTGCAAAGGCAGATGGATTCAAATCTATGGTTGTTGCCCAGTTCACTGGTATAGGACTACAGAAAGATGACAACGCATTTGTTAAGTACAACCCTACGTCTGGTGTTTACGAGGACTCTACTGCTGTATCTAATTTACATACAGATTCAAGAGCACTCTACAAACCAGCCTACACTAACTACCATATTAAAGCATCCAATGATGCGTTTTTACAGTTAGTATCTACATTCGGTATTGGTTATGCTAACCACTTCGTAGCAGAAAGTGGTGGTGACCATTCTATTACAAACTCCAACTCTAACTTTGGTTCGAGAGCGATTGTTTGTAGGGGATTTAGGGCAGATGCCTTCCCAAGGGATGATACTGGATATATTACACACTTCATTCCTCCACAGAAGATTAGTGGTAAGGATATAGGTATTGAATTCTTACCTGTTGACGTTGATAAGACAGTTAGTGTTGCTAATTCATCGAGATTATACTTATATAATAAATTTAATATTGCTGAACCACCCAATACAGTACTAGAAGGTTATAGACTTGGTGCTGCAAAGGATGATGATCTAAAAGCAATCTTTAACATTAATGGTGTTCCAGTTACTAAGAAGTCTAGGATAATTCTTCCTGAGACTCAGGGTACTGGTGCAAAAGAAGTAAGTTCCATTAAGACAACTACTGTTGGTAGGAATAATATTGGTATTAACAGTATTACTTCTAATATCTTTACTTTAACTGATAGTCACCAGTTTGTTAATGGTGAATCTGTTAGGGTGATGAGTGATGATGGTGAACTTCCAGATGGTATAGACCATAACACAGTTTACTATGCAATTACTTCTGGTATTAATAGTGACCAAGTTAAATTGGCACAGACATTAAATGATACTATTAGTCTAGCACCTGTATCAGTTAACAGTAAGGGTGGTATTCTAAGTATTGAGTCTAGAGTATCTGATAAGTCTTCAGGAGATATTGGTCACCCAGTACAGTATGATAGTAGTATTGGTCAATGGTATGTTAATACAAGTACAGTTAACAACGAGATTTATGATTCTGTTGTAGGTCTTGGTACATCAACTTTAGGTGCTGCATCTCCAAGAACATTTATAAGTAGAACACCTGATACTAGATCACTAGATGATAGGATCTATAAGGTAAGATATGTTGTACCTAAAGATTCTACTGTATTATCTAAACCACCAAGCGATTCATTTGTTATTCAGGAATCTAGTTCTACTGTTGGATTAACTGATTCTGAAGTACTTAAGTACAATAGTATTGATCCAGTTCAGATTAGTAATACTTCTGAATTAAGGAACCCAAGATTTATCTCAAATGCAGTTTGGGATGCTGGTATTGGAACAGTTGGTGTTGCTACGTTTACTTCAGAAGTTCCTCATGAATTATCTGTTGGATCTAAAGTTGCTATTACTAATATAATATCTGGTCTTAACACAACTGGATTAGGTAATACTGGATATAACGGTCAATACACTGTTACAGGTAGAACTTCTAGAAGAGAGTTCACTGTTGGTATTAAGACAGATCCAGGTGTATTCCAAAACAATACATCTCAGAGGAATGTAGGTCTTCCAAGATATACTAGAACTGAATTTAATAATACATTATACCTTTATAAGAAGGACGAGATTCAGGAATACAAGGCAAATGTTAAGGATGGTGTTTATCATTTAACTTTAATTGATGCTTCTAATAGTCCTAGTGTAGAACCATTCGATGATATGAGGTTCTCACAACCTATTCAGAATCTTTATCCTCAATTAGATCGAGATAATCCAAATTCTGATCCAGATCAGACTAGAACATTCTCTCTACCAACACCTATTGGTTTAACTGATGTAAACGATCCTAAGAATAGTATTACAAAAGAGGTTGTTAATAAAAATATTAGAGACTTTGAGGTTGGTGTTGGAATTGTTGAGATTGAATCTCAAAGTGGTACTGCTCATACTCTAACAACAGAACTAGATCACAACCTTAATAGGATTAATGTTGTTGCAATATCTAGTGCTGGTTATGGATATGGAGATGGATCTGGATCTATTCAGACTCTTTATAATGCTCGATTAGTTGGTATTGGAACCTCAGTAACAGGTAATCATGCTACTGCAAACGTCAAGATTGATAGTAATGGTTCGATCACTGCTGTTAAGATAATTGATGGTGGTTCTGCATATGGTATAGGTAACACTCTTTCTGTTGTTGGTGTTGGTACTACAACTGGATGGCAAAAAGGTGTTGTAGAAGTTACAAAAATACAGGATAGTACCAATGAGATTTTGAAGGTCGAAGGTATTAGGGATAGTGTATTTGCAGATTATAACCAACTTTATAGGGTAACTAGTGTTCCTGTTGGTGAAACTAAGAGGGTAAATGTATCTTCAGCATCAACTGTATATGCTAATTACCAATTTACAGGTGCTACGGCAATAGCAGGTGTCAACACCAATGGTCTGACTAATATTAACAATACTATTCTATCTGACGTTACATCTTATGTAACTGGTGAGATAGTTGGTATTACTTCGTTGACCTATAACAATACTACTGGTATTGCAAGTGCTATTACAAATTATGCACATGGTTTAATAACCAATAATAGTGCAAGAATTATTGGATTTGATCAAGATTTATTCAATGGTGTATTTGATGTTACTGCGATATATGGAACTAATTCATTTGGAATCAATGTTGGTGTAGGTACTCAGGCAGTAACCCCAACTGGAACTGGATGGTCATTATATCCAACAGGATATACTGCTCAAGCTGCTTCTATTGATCCTGCTAATGAATTTGCATCTCCTAGATTATCTCCACAGTATGCAGGTATTACTACATCAATTACTGTTGCTTTAACAGACCCAACAATTAATACACTTACAGTTACTAATGCTCTGAATTATAACTGGAATGTTGGAGATTACCTCATTATTGATAATGAGATAATGAGGATTAGTGAGACTGTTGTTCAAGATACAACTATTGATGTATTCCGTGGTCTATTTGGTACTCAAAAACAGAGTCACCCAATTGGATCTCAGATTAGGAGAGTTAAGTTCAAACCGATTGAATTTAGACGTAACTCAATTATTCGTGCATCAGGTCACACATTTGAATATCTTGGATATGGTCCAGGTAACTACTCAACTGCACTACCATCCAGACAGGATAGAGACTTTAAGAATGTAGAGAGGGTTCTATCTCAGTCTGTATCAGATAATGGTGGTACTCCATTCTACAATGGTTTGGATGACCAAGGTAACCAATACACTGTTAATAAGTTTACTAGTGGATCTAGTGGACAAGACTTAATTACTGGAGCACCAGTACCAACAGTTACAGGTGAAGACCTTACATCTAATACAAACGCTATTGGATTTGACGTAGAGGATACTGATCAACTAACTGTTAACCGAGGAATAAAGGTTGATGGTGGTAAAGATAAGAATATTATCTCTGAGTTCAATGGTCCTGTAGTCTTTAATAAGAAGGTTACTACTAACGCTCCTGTTGAAGCAAATAGTTTATTCATCCAAGGTGATGAAACAATTGCTAGAAAGTATACTGTTGGTGTCTCGACTCCTTCTACTGCTGGTAACGTAGGTGATATAACCTTCGATTCAGAACCATCTTCAGGTGGTACTGCTGGTTGGGTATACACTGACGACAATAATTGGCAAGAATTTGGTCCTATCAAGGCAATCCCTGATGGTTCCTATGTTGGTATCTTTAGTGGATCATTCAAAGGAGATGGTTCACAGTTAACAAACGTATCTGACGTTTGGGTATTTGATGGTGTTGGTATATCTACCACAGCACAGGTTGGTATTGAGACTACTCAAGCAAAAGCAGGTTATTCATTATATGCTGCTGGTGCAGTTTTATTCGAGAACACTGTTGAGTTCAGGATGGATTCTGTTCTTTGGAACGTACCTGATGGTTGGTTGATTAATACTGGTATTACTACCTTTAATCAGCAACTTAATGCTAATACGTTTAGAACAGTTGGTGTCTCGACTCACGAAGCAGACGTTCTTATTACTACTAACCCACAGACTACTGGAGATACTAAGGGTAACTTCTTAAGATTTGTTCAGACTGATACGATCCTTAATGCTTCATATGAGTATGGTGGTATTAAGTGGGAAGGTTACGATACTGGTAACGCTGGTGAGAGAGGATATATCCGTGGTGTATCTGAAGGATCATCTGGACAGTTTGGTATTACCTTTGGTACAATGGAGACAGGTCCATCTGCACCAGCAGAGAGACTTAGAATTGCTGCAAATGGTAACATAACTTCTAATGGTACAATCACAGTTACATCTGATGAAAGTATCAAGTATAATGTTGAGACTATTCCACACGCTATAAGCACAGTTCAACAACTACGTGGTGTAAATTACAGACGTAAGTCTAATGATGCTCTTGAGATGGGATTAATTGCACAAGAGGTTGAGAAGGTTCTTCCAGAACTTGTACAAGAACATCCTGATAGTGGATTGAAGTCAGTTGCATATCAGAATATGGTTGCTCTCTTAATTGAAGCAGTCAAGGAACAGCAATTACAAATTATTGAATTAAAGGACAGATTAAATGCACTGGAGGCAAAATGAAATTAAATAGACCTCTAGTTCATATGAGACTAGATCAATGTCAGTTCTTTTGGTGGGATTCACGGATTGATCCAAGAGAACCAGACTATGATCCAGATTACGATCCGTCACAACCTCCTTGTAAGGAGGTTTTTTTATTGGTATAATAGGATCACTTATAGAACAACAGTGACATTCCAACCATTATTCAATTTTTATTTTAACGTACAAAAAGTTCTGGATACTGGCGAAATTCTCCCTATATTTAATGTTGGAGAGACTACTAGAACTTTTCAACGTAGAAAAAAAGATGGTGACTGGGCGAAGGCAATAATATCTCTGGGAGCAGCAGGTATTGAATTGGTTACTCAAGACTGGTGGGAAGGATTTAGTTTAAGAACTGATAAGATAACAAATCATGATAGTATAATTCATAAATGGTTGGTACTTCAACCAGGTATATGGAAGGTAAATCTAGATGGATCACAACGAGGAGAATGGTTTAAGTTTGATCCTAAGAAGTATACTCATCAGATGATTAGAGAGATGATTCATGAGGAATTCTTCTCTGGTAAAGTAAAAGAAACTAAGGACTATGATCTACGTCCATATCAAGAGACATTTTTAAAGAAGATCTCTAAGGCATGGAAGAGAGGTTATGAGGATTTTCTATTGTTTGCTAAGTGTCGTGCAGGTAAGTCTATGATGGTCTTGAGGCATATTGTGGATCATGGTTTTAAGTTTGTTGTTGTATGTTCTAGATTTACTTCACCACAACAATCATGGAGAGATGATGCTAAGGATTACTTCCCAAGTATTAAATATATCTCACTCGAACAATCAAATTGGAAGGAAGAGATTGAATTTTGGATGGATAAACCAGTTCAAATTGTTCTATGGGGATCTGTACAAGCATTAGTTAATCGTGATATTCCTAAACCAGATTTGGTTGTTGCTGATGAGTCTCATATAGGTGCTGAAGCACCACAGTTTACTGAATTAAAAGATAGGTATAATACTAAGATTCTATATCTATCTGGTACTGCTTATAAGTTAGTGTGGAAGTTTAATGATGATAATAAGTTTGTTTATACTTATTTTGATGAGCAATTAGATTCTAGGAATGGTGTATTTAAGGAACCTCGTCCTGCAATGATACCAATCATATGTCAGTATATGACTGCCGAATATCGTAAGATTTTTGGTGATGATCCTGATTCAATTAAGAATATATTCCTGATAGATAAAAAGACTAAGAAGTTTTTGAATCCAAAACTTGTGAGTGACTTTGCTTCTTATTATTTTGGTCCACAATCAAAGATTAGATTAAAGGATAAGATCATACAAGGAAAAGTTCTTATGATGGCATTGCCTGGTATAGCAGCATGTCATGAGTTTAAAAAAATTGTTGAATGTTATTATCCAGCATCTATAGTTGTTACCAGCGATACTAAGATGAAGTCAGACCAAATTAAGAAGTTTATAGATGAGAATGATCAAAAGGCACTTATTATTACTAGTGAAGCGAATGTATTAGGATTTACCAATGAGAAGATTGATACCATTATCAACTGTAAAGGTGGTGAAGCTCTTGAGTTCTGGATTCAGTTTGCGTTCCGTGGAGGTTCAGGTAAACATGATTGGTGGATGATTGACTTCTCTGGTAAACGTGCTCTTAAAGCAATCAATACTGCGTTCCAGTTAGCATGTGATAGTAATCCTGCGTTGAGAGAATATCATGAGAAAGACTTTATGAATCTTAAGGACTGGAGTGATGGTTTTAGGGAACTAACAAAAGAAGAATTTGATAGTATTCTATCTACTGATATTGATTCTACTATGTCTGCAATGGAAAGTTTAGAGTCAATTTTAAATCTAGATGATGTTGATTTTAACTACAATATAACTACTTTTGCTACAAATAATGTCTCATCAAAGGTATTAAAGTCGGTAGTTGTAGGAGATGAGAGTATGAATAATGAGGGTGCTTATATAGCGGAGGTTGAGACTGCAAAAAAGTCTGAAGATCCTAACACTACAAAGAAGAAAGTTGTTAGGGCAATTTTGAAGAGCATACCTCTTTGTATTTTTTATATCTTGAAGGAAGGTAAGAATGTTAATACTATAGATGATGTTCTAAAATCACCAGTCTATAGTGATATTAGTGGTGATACTGAGGGTATACTCTCTAATGTTATAGATGCTAATCACAATAGTAGAGAGAAACTTACACGTCGTATTGGTACAGAGTCCAAGACTATCATAACAAGTATGAGAGAGTCGGAAACTAAGACTTTAGATACCCTCTCAGTGTCCTCTGCCATCCAGCAGACCATCCCTTTAAATCTTCTTGACCCAATGATTGGTAAATTAAAAGACACCTCACAGACCCTTGTACACTCCGATCCAAGCGGTTCTCATACTGCTAGGTTGTTGGAAAAGAATGTTAATGTTTATGGCTTGACAGTCTGGGATGATTGTGCTAATCATAGAAATAGGGTAGAATATATTGATAAGCACGTTACCCTAACTCACGAACGACCAGTGTTACGTCCAACAGCGATTCTTGCTAATCCCCCTTATCAAGATACATCCAACAAAGCAAAGAATAATAAGCAATGGCCTAAGTTCCTAATGGATCATGTTGACATGTTAGAGGATGGTGGTGATCTATGTGAGGTTTGTCCTGCATCATTTATTGGTACTACTGGGTTTGGTAAGAAGTTCCTTAAACTTTGCTCTACGATTTATAATTTAAAGGAGATTGATTATACAGCAAACCAACACTTCCCTCAAGGAATACAAATTTGTAGTTGGCATCTAACTAAAGAACCATATCAGGGTAAGACTAGAGTTATTACAGATGATTGTGAGTTTGATTGGGATCTTCGTGATGGTGTACCAGTATGGGGTGATAGAGCATTAGAGACTTCTATTTTGAATAAGATTGCTAACTCTAGTCATCCACGTATCCCACTAAAGATGGGTCAAGCGATTGCTAAGGAAGATTATTGTGATGATGGTAAGTATGAAGTTTTACATTCAGGTAATAATCCTTGGAAGACTAATGTAAAACCTGATACTAGTGATGTATTGAAGTTTGTTGTACCATATTCTATGACATATAAGAAGAGATTTATAACTAATGCCCATATTGGTATGTTTAATGCATGGTGTCCTATTATAGATGAAGAAGAAGGTGAGAGATTGTCTGAGATCTTTGGACATCCTTTGATTCAGTTATACATTGACAATTATAAGAAAACTAGTGGTTTTGCTCCTGCTGTTAAGAATGGAGAAGTACCTGATATTACAGACTATGATGATCTAGATATTCAGTTCAACTTTACTAAAGAGGAAGTTGAATATCTGGTGAATAATAATGTCCTCTAAGAATAGACACAATCAAAAGATTGGATCTGACATCACTAGGAGTGATGATAGAATATCTAACACTGGAGAAGTATTCACTCCACCATCTTTATGTGACAAGATGATTCTTGGTTTACCTGAGAGTGTTCTTAAAGATCCAACTTCTACATTCTTAGATAATGCAGCAGGTAATGGTAACTTTGTTGTTCAGTTGAAGAAGGTATTAATGAGGTGGCATAGTAAAGAACATATTCTTAATAACATGTTATATGCTGTAGAGTTTATGGAAGATAACCATAGAGAGATGTGTAAGAGACTAGGTGTACCTGTAGATCATCCTCATTATGTTAATGCTGATGCATTGGAATATCATTATCGTTTTGATGGAACTGAAGGAGATGTAACATTAGACCAGTTCTTCGAGTGACCTTCTAATAGTATGGTATAATATGAACATGGAACTTCGTACACACCAAAAAGAAGCACTTGACGTTATGCGTCATAAGCGTAAGGGAATCATTTGTGTCCCCACAGGTGGTGGTAAGACGATGATTGCCATAGAACATGCCAAGAGTTTGTTTAGTAAACCTTCACTCCTTGGTCATAAGACCATTGTAGTTGTTGCTCCTAGACTACTGCTTGCTAATCAGTTGTGTTCAGAATTTACTGAGCATATTATTGATGCATGTGTTCTACATGTTCATAGTGGAGATTCTGGTAATTACCACTCTGCCACTAAACCTGATAAGATCTCTACATTTTGCTATTACTTCCGTAAGCAGCATAGAATTATTTTTACTACCTATCATTCTTTGCATAAGGTAGTTGAGTCAGGTATTAATGTAGATGCTATTTACTTTGATGAGGCACACAACAGTGTACAAAGAAATTTCTACCCTGCTGTTAAATTTTTTGCAACTAGAGTTCATGGTGGGTGCTATTTCTTTACTGCTACTCCTAAGTTTAGCGGTAATGATAAAAGAGTAGGTATGAATGATAATCTCTTTGGTGGGATTATCTACAATGTACCTGCACCTAAGTTGGTTGAATCTGGTACGATTCTTCCTCCAGAGATTAAGACTGTGACTATTCCTGTTCCTAGAAGGAAGGATGATCATCATCTTGATTGTGAGACTCTCCTAGATCAGATTGTAAATGAAGATCATATGGAGAAGGTTCTAGTTGCTGCACCTAACACTAAGGTGTTAATGAGGATGCTTAGTGAGACTGAGTTCTGTTCCTTCCTTGAATGGTTGGGATATGATATATTCTGGATCACTGCAAGGCATGGTGCTTTTATTAACAACAAGAAGGTATCTCGTGATGACTTCTTTGATACCATGAGAGAATATGGAGAAGACCCTGATAAGAAGTTTGTTCTTCTACACTACTCAATCTTGAGTGAGGGTATCTCTGTACCTGGTTTGACATCTCTTATTCTTCTTAGGAATATGAATGTCATTGAGATGTGTCAGTCTGTTGGTCGTGTTATTCGTCCTGCACCAGACAAGCAGTTTGGGAACATTGTTGTTCCTACCTATAGTAACAATGTGGGTATATCAACTGCTCGTCGTTTAGAGACTGTCTATGATACCGCCTTTGTCGAAGGCGAACCTGTAATTGCTAACATGAGATGAGTAAAGAAATTCCTACCAAGGAGTATATGGTAGATGGATGGGATCGTGGACCTCATGGTGCTCACCCATATAAGCGTGGTTCACGTATGAATAAAATTGGTATGTGGATTATGTGGATTTTCTACGTTATTGTAATAGTACAAGTATTGTATGCAATTACTATTATACCATTCTTCCCAATTACATTCCTAATGTTATCATTTGGATTGTATATATTATTCCAAGCATGGATAGCAAGATGACTGACAAAGAAAAAGAACTAAACTCCATCTACAATTTCTATAAAGATACTAAGATGGGTTTTGCCACAAGAGATGGATATTATGCTATCCCTCATGCTGGCAGTATGACTCAATTGTGTATTGTACATGAGGGTCAAATGCTAAAAGTTTGCAGGAATGAAAAATCTGCTCGTAACTTCGTAGCAAAACACCGTAAACTACCTAAAGAAGGAACTGTATTTCTCGACAAATGAAAACCAAAACCAAGTTCATATGTGTCACTCCCACGAGTTCACATGCAAGAGATCGCTTTGTTAATATAATGGAGAAATTCCATTCATGCAGAGTAAAGGAGACTACAGAGTGTAAGTATTATTTGGAATCCCTTAACAAACAATACTACTTTTGGGTAAATAGAGAAGGGGATCAAAACTGGAGGTTAGAATGATGTTAGAATCGCAAGTACCACAGGATTCTTTGGTAAATATTACTGTTGATAAGGTAGGTCTTATCACAATGATATCTGCTGCACATAAAGCAATCAAGCAGACTAATGAGTGGAATCTTGGGGATGAGTATGATACCGATATCACACCATTCCATGAGATGAAGGAGACTCTAATTGATCAGTACGTGTCGGTCTACGGCAATGATGACTGGAAGAGTGCTCTTGCAGAATAATGCACGTCGTATTACAATGTACTAAAGATGTTACAGATTACTTTAACAAATGGTTAGAGTACTTCATGTTGCGTGAAGATCTTTATGGTGATGAGACTTATAGTTCTCTATCTGATGATTGTTTTGCTACTACTAATCTTCTTGGATTAGTTAAGGATAATGTCTTTGATCAACATCTTGAGTATCTCAAAGACATATGTGAAGCAGCAGCAGATAAGAGATTGTCTTATCATTACCTACATATGATAAGTTATGATGCTGGTGGGTATATGTCTCGCCATAGTCATGAACACAATGAGGATTATAGTTTTATACTATACCTTAATTCATGTAAAGATGGTGCAACTATCATACATGAAGAGAAGAATTATCATGTAATACCACAGAGAAATAGAATGTTAATCTTTACTGCCGACTCAGAACATTCAGCACAATTCTCTGATTCTAAACGAATACTTGTCGGTGGACTTAAACTAAAACTATGAAAGAAGAAACTGCTGCTGAGAAATGGGATCGTGGAAAGACTTTAATGTTGGAGTCTTTATATAAACCAGATACTAAACTCAGAGGTTGTGCTCACAACCAAGGGTGTTATGATGAATTGATGGCCATTAAAGATTTAGTAATAGAATACGTAAGAACTTTAGACAATGTACAAAGCACTTCCTAATTGTTTACATGTTAAGGATAGTCCTGTCGCAGGTCAAGGATTATTCGCAACACAGGATATACCCGATGATGTTTATCTTGGTATATCTCATGTAGTAGTGGATGAAGAAATTATGAGAACACCTTTGGGTGGTTTTGTAAATCATAGTGAAGATCCAAATTGTGTTAAAGTCTTTGAAGAGGAAGAGTGGGGTAAGATATATCATATGAGAACTATCAAAGATATAAAAAAAGGTGAAGAATTATTTTTGAAGTATACATTCTACAATGTCTAAAGCATCACAATTTATCCTTCAGTTTATTCTGAGTGAAGATATTACTAATAAACTCCGATCTAAAGCACAGTCGGAGGGGATAGATATGTTGGAGTTAAAGAGAGCAAGGAAGAGTGTAATAAACTATTTGGAGGATATGGAATAATGCATGATGATAACTATTCTGGTCCTTATCTAAAGAAGTTTGCTATTCCATTTTGGAAGGGTAAGATAAATGGTTGGGAGAATAAAAAAGAACAATTGTGGGCAATATTTGATAGATTCAAAAAGAATATGGTGGATGGTGATCAGTTGACTGATTATGATAGTAATCGGCAATATCATCTGTTGCTTGAAGGAATCCTTATGGATGATCTCATTAAGATTAAAAAGGAATTTGGGTATGGGGATAAGCAGTTTAGAATAAATTCTGCATGGTTCCAACAGTACAATAAAAAACATACTCATTATATACATAATCATGGGTTTGGTGGGTTTAGTTCTGTATTGTTTATGAAGTTCAATCCAGAGAAACATCATCCAACTTTTTTTGTAGCACCATTTGTTAGTAATATAGATGGTAATGTTATAGAGTATGAACCAGATGATGTAGAAGAAGGAACTTTGATTGTATTCCCAACATCTTTACCTCATTATGTTCCAGTGAATAATAGTGATGAATCTCGTATAATACTATCAATGAACATGAACTAATGCTTAAAGTACCGCATGAGTTCCAGTTACATGTATCTCATTCATGCAATTTAACTTGTGAAGGATGCACTCATTATATGAATCAAGGTCATAATGGTAATGTGTCATTGGAGACGGCGATAGAGTGGATGGATAACTGGAAAGATAAAGTTATACCTAAAAGATTTACCCTGATGGGTGGAGAACCTTGTATCCATCCTGATCTGGGGGAATTTGTGTGGGAGACAAGGAAGAGGTGGCCAAATTCATATACTGAGGTAGTTACTAATGGATTCTTATTACACAGGCATCCTAATCTATATGAACCTTTAAGGAAGACAAGGACTGTCCTTGCAATATCTGTACATAGTAACGAAGATGAGAAATATTTGGAAAAATTTAAACCAGTTTATGAGTTGGCACGAGAGTGGATAGATAGAGGTGTTGAGGTTGAACTTAGACCTTCTATACGACACTGGCAAAGACAGTATAAAGGTTTTGGTGATAAGATGGAACCTTATGAGGATAATGATCCTATATCAAGTTGGGATGTATGTGTATCACGCTTGTGTGTTCAGTTATATCAAGGTAAACTATGGAAATGTCCTGGTTTAGCATACCTGCCTATGCAAGCAGAGAAGTATAATCTATCTGATAAATGGAATCCATATCTAAAGTATGTACCATTGAGTGAGGATTCAGATCCAAGTGAGATCAAAAAGTTCTTCCTTCGCAAAGCAGAATCATTCTGTTCAATGTGTCCTGCTAATGCAGAATATTTTAAACCAGCAGACCCATTATTACCTTTAGGATATTGGAAGAAACTATATGACACATGATCCTTGGGACGATAAAAGAACAACAACTCATTGGACATTTTGTGATAATGAATTGTACCGAGCATATAATCTTTTAAGTGAGTATGATCGGGAGAATTTAATATGGGAAGTTGATGATGAGTTAAAACAGCATGATGATAAGTGGGATAGATGTACTGAGGTTACTAATTACTTGGTTAGTAGGAAGTTGGTTCATATGCAGACTTGGAGATTATTCTTTAAGTTAATTAAAAAGCATCTCTATAATTATGCTGAGTTAGTTGATGATCCAGAGATTAAAAAACTTAAGGTTGCTTCTTGTTGGGCAAAGAGAATGAAGGGTGTTACTGAGAAATTATATGATAGGCAATTGTATATAAATTATGGTAACACACATAAGCATGAACATTTTGATCTAGGTATGATATATTACCTTAAGAATCCATCTAGGATTTATGGTACTTTGATAGAGAATAAAGATCGAGAGATAATTATTCCTGGTGATGAGAACTCTTTATTAATACACCAATCAAATGTTAATCATCAACCAGTAAATCCAGAACCAGCAATTGCTAAGGAGTACTATAGATGTGTATTGGTGGTTGACTTCGTTATGCCATATAAGTTACAATACTACAGGAGTAGGAATGGATAGTTACGAGAGAATCTTATACTTAAATCTTCTTAAGAAGGTTAAAGATAAGAATGTTGAATTATCAGGTGATGAGATGGATTGGTTACAGAGTAGACCACATATTATGCACACTATTGCAGAAGCAGAGAATTATACTAAACTTAGAGATGATCACCATTTTAAAGATGTTGTGTCAGGTACTATAGAAGAAATCTTAATCGACCTTAATTTATCATAACATGTATAAGAGATTAAATCGTGAATTTGAGATAGATTCACTAACTAAAACTGGTAAGAAGATTGAGTATGGAATTGATACTCCGATGGGATTTGCTGGAATCAAATATTCATATGTTAGATTAAAAGAAGATCCATTATTGAAGGTAATACCTGCAAAGTATAGAGATAGATGTACATTCTCTTTGATGGAGGTTAACCATAAGATACCAGCACATACTGATAGTGGTATTGAAGCGATAATAAACTTTTATATGACTGACGATAGAATGATAACACAATTCTATCATCCAAGAGATGATGCTGAGACAGTTCAGATTGCTAACCAGACTGATGGTGCTATCTTCCATGATAAGTATCTTAAGAAGTCTGATAGATTCATGGCACATTCAAAGCAAGCATATCTTTTGAATGTATCACATCCACACGCATTGGTTCCAACACCAGATGGTCCAAAACCTATAAGAAGGAGAGCAATTTGTATGCAGTTGTTAGATACAAGTTGGGATGAAGCAATTGATATGTTAAAAGAGACAGGATATATTGATGATTGAGATAATTGATGATTATCTAAAACCAGAAGACCACCAGATCATCTATGATTACTTTATGGGTAACATGGATAAGGGTAATATTCAAAACTCTTGTTGTTGGACTTGGTTGGATGGTATCTCAATGAAGGGTGATGGTCACTTCCAATTAGTGCAGCAAATATTTACTGATCATACTATTATTAGTCCAGCATATCCATTATTAAAACCAATACTTGATAAGGAAGAGGTTATTGCTTTGTCTAGGATTAAAGCAAATTGTCTTATTAAAACTGAAGAACAAATAATATTTGATTGGGCATTTCATACTGACTTCTCTGACTTGGGTGATGAAGCAATCACATCAATATACTATGTTAATTCAAATGATGGTAAGACTATCTTTGAGGATGGTAAGTATGTTGAGAGTAAAGCAAATAGATTACTCAGATTCCCACACTTCATGAAGCATACTGGTACTACATGTACTGATGAGGATCGTAGAATAATAATAAATTTTAATTACTATGTACCTAAGTACAAACATATAATAGTACCTGACCATTATGGTATATGATGTTAAACAATTAGAACTTCATGTAACTCATGCTTGTAATTTTACATGTGAGGGATGTTCTCATTATTCAAATCATGGACATAAAGGTAACATAACATTAGAGGAGTGTGAGGACTGGTTATATACTTGGAGTAAAAGGATAAGACCAAAGGTTTTTACTATACTTGGTGGAGAACCAACATTACATAGAGACTTATCTGATATATTATACATGGTTCGAGGGATGTTCCCAGATCCATATACTCAAATTGATTTAATAACTAATGCAACTGGTTTACATTTGCATCCTAAGTTACCACATATGTTATTAGCAACACAAGCTAATCTAGCAGTATCAATTCATAGTACTGATCATATGAATTATGTTAGAAAATTTAAACGTG
>Ga0208749_1000155_pt1 | contig 16700 bp, 9 predicted proteins | sample Knorr_S15_td_DCM_FD_185601 | JGI IMG/M metagenome (GOLD analysis project Ga0208749, IMG submission 185601) | Marine microbial communities from Southern Atlantic Ocean transect - Knorr_S15_td_DCM_ad_63m_LV_B (SPAdes) (version 2) | ecosystem: Environmental > Aquatic > Marine > Oceanic | place... | reverse complement strand
CGAACTACTACGTACTTAATTCCGACTTTAAAGTTTACGTTTGTATTGATAATGGATCGACAGGCTCTAACCCACTTGGAAATGTCTCCCAAGATGAACCAACCTTTACTGACTTGGAACCATCAAAAGCAGGAAACAGCGGTGACGGATATCTTTGGAAGTATCTTTTCACTGTTTCACCTAGTGATATTATTAAATTTGACTCAACTGAATTTATTACTGTCCCAAATAGTTGGGGGTCAAGTCAAGACTCACAAATAAGATCAGTTCGTGAAAATGGAGATTCAAATGTAAACCAAAATCAAATCAAACATGTATACATTGAAAATGCTGGTAGTGGATATGCGAATGGTTTAAGTCAAGAAGTTGACATACTTGGCGATGGTCAAGGAGCAAAGGCAAGAGTTGATGTTGTAAATGGTACGATAACTGATGTAACTGTAAGTGCTGGAGGTAAAGGATATAGTTATGGTATAGTTGATTTGGGTACCTTGAGTAGTGGTGTTAGTACATCTACTGGTCGTGCAAAATTAATTCCTATCATTCCACCAGCATTAGGACATGGTTCAGATGTTTATACTGAATTGGGAACTGATAGAGTTATAGTTTATGCTAGGTTTGACGATTCAACAAAAGACTTTCCGATTGATACTAAATTTTCTCAAGTCGGAGTTGTAAAAAATCCTACGAAAGTAGGAACATCAGTAACATATACTGACAATACTTATTCATCATTACAAGCAATTAAGTTTAATACAGTTACTGGTGTACCACAAGTAGGAGAGGAGATTAAACAAGTATTGACTGTTGCTCCAAATACAGGGAAGGTTTCAACTGGTTATATTGCATCATATGATTCAGAAACTAAAGTTTTGAAATATTTTAGAGATCGTTCCTTAAACTTTAATAGAACGACCTACGATCATACTGATTATGCTGGTATTTCAACTGCTGGTAGAATTTATGAATTTGAATCAGTAGTTGGTGCAAATAATATTGAAGGTAAATCTTCATTCTTTGCAGGTGCAATTTCTCGTGAGTTTTCTGGTATAACCACAAACCCCACTGGTAATAAATTAATTAACTTGGGAGTTAACTTTATTTCAGGACTGTCTAATTCTGAGATAAATAAAGGGTCAGGAGAAATAGTTTACTTAGATAATAGACCTTTGATAGTTAGAAACTCTCGTCAAAAAGAAGACATTAAAATCATACTCGAATTCTAAAAATGCCACAAAAGACTAATTTAAATATATCGCCTTATTATGATGATTTCGATAAGGCAGATAATTTTTACAAAATACTATTCAAACCTGGATATCCAGTACAGGCAAGAGAATTAACTGGTCTCCAGTCTCTCTTACAAAATCAGGTAGAGTCTTTTGGTAAGCATATATTCAAAGAAGGTTCGATGGTTATACCTGGTGGTATCGAACTTGATAGATCATATTTCTCAGCAAAAATAAACGAGACACATCTTGGCATTGATGTATCTGTATATTTAAGTAGTATAGTAGCATCAAATGGTGGTAAAGGATTAAGAGTTAGAGGTCAAACATCAGGTATTGTTGCAACAATTAAGAATTTTATACTACCTCCAGCAGAAGGTGTTGATAATATTACTATTTTTATTAAATATCAACAATCTGGTACTAGTGGTGAAAGCACTTCATTCCCTGATGGTGAAGTTTTAATATTAGAGGAACCACTTACTTATGGGAACACAACATTAACCATTGGCGAAACAGTTTTAACACTAGTATCTCAAGATGCGACTGCAACTGGTTGTGCATTTGGATTAAATGAAGGTGTTTACTTCATGCGTGGTAGTTTTGTTGACGTACCATCATCACTTTTAATATTAGAACCATATTCAACTCTTCCATCATATAGAGTTGGTCTTGATATATCAGAAGAAGTTATAAACTCAAATGATGATTCATCATTATATGATAATGCAAAAGGTTTTACAAACTTTGCAGCACCAGGTGCAGATCGTTTTAAAATATCAGTAAAACTATCGAAAAAGGCATTAAATGATTACGAAGATACAAACTTTGTAGAATTGATGAGAGTAGATGCAGGAGAAGTTAAAAAACTTCAAAACTCTGCAACTTATAGTGAAATTAAAAAATATTTTGCAAAAAGAACATTTGATGAGTCTGGAAACTATGCTGTTGAACCATTCCGTGTCAATGTTCAAAATTCTTTAAATGATGAAATAGACTCTGGAGGACTCTTCACAGACGATAGAACAACTGACCAACAAAATGTACCTACTGATGATTTAATGTGTGTTAAACTGTCACCAGGTAAGGCATATGTAAGAGGATTTGACGTAGATATATCTGGAACAACTGTATTAGATGTTGAAAAACCAAGAGACACAAAAACTGTTGATTCCGCATCAATTCCATTTGAAATGGGAAGTGTTATTAAGGTTAATAATGTTTTAGGAACACCATATATTAACATAGGTGGAGATACTACTAATATAATACAATTATTCAATCAAAGAAGAAGTGGTGGTGCAGGTGGAACTGGTTTACAAATAGGAGAAGCAAGAGTTTATAGTTATTCTGCATCTAATGCACCATACACTGGACCTACAACAGAATATGATTTACATCTATATGATATTCAGACATTTACTATTTTAAAATGTAGTGTATTTTCGTCATCAAATGTTGTTCAAGGAGCAAGAGTTAGAGGTCTTAGTAGTGGAGCAATCGGTTATGCTGCAAAAAATTCCGATACGACTGGTGCAGAGGAAATTTGTTTATCACAAACAACTGGAACTTTTATTGTAGGAGAGCAATTAATTATAAATGAGAGATCGGTTGTTGCAGATGTATCAATTAAAGAAATAGTTGCATATGGTATAGACGATATAAAAAGTGTTTTTCAAGATGTCTCTACAATAACAGGTTCACCTGCTTTAGCAAGTGATTTTCTTGCTGATACTGTATTATATGATCGTATATTAAATGGTTTTTCACCTTCAGACCAAATAAATGTTGTAGGAACTGCTGCAACTGCAATAAATCGTAATTTTGCTGGTAAAGTTGGAATTAAAACAGATTCAATAATATCATTTACAGGTGTTGATTCAAGTGATCCTGTTTTTAACAGAGTTACTAATATATCAACTAATGGAAAAACACTTACATTATCTGCTATTGGTCTTGGTGTAACTGGCGTTAATGTTGGTAATGCATTGTCAGTAAACAGCACTACAACAACTCCATTTAGAATTAAAGTCCCTAGAGTATTAAATCTTGATAAATCTGGTATATTTACAGAGTTACCAAGACCAAATATATCAAACGTTAATTTTGCAAATTCTAATTTAATAATTTCAAGACAGTTATTAAATCAATCAATTTCTAGTTCTTCAATCTCACTTTCATCACAGGTAGGATTAGATATAAGTTCTGGTATTACAAGTGCATTTTTTGAACCATTTGATGCAGAAAAATATTCAATTCATTATACAGACGGAAGTGTTGAACCTTTAACATCAGATCAAGTATCCATTACAAATGGTGGAAATAATATTTCATTTAATGGATTAACTAAATCCTCTGGTAATGCAACCGTTAATGTAACTCTTAAAAAATTAGGAGTAACAAGTAAATCTAAAGATTATCTAAGAAGTCAGACAATTGAAGTAACAAGAACTCAAGGAGTTTCTACAGTTAATAATTCATTAACTTCTAGTAATGCATATGGATTAAGAATTGAAGATGAAGAAATATCATTAAATGTTCCTGATGTAGTAAAAATTATTGCTGTATTTGAATCTAAAAATACTGCAACACCTGTTTTAGATAAACTAACGTTTGTTTCGGGTCTAGGATTAGATACAAATACTATAGTTGGTGAGAAAATAAAGGGTCAAGATAGTCGTGCCATAGGTCAAATTGTAAGTCGCACTGCAAATACTGTTGATTTTGTATATTTGAATGATAGTGTTTTTACAATCGGTGAAGTTGTTAAATTTGAGGAATCTGCAATTGAAAGTATACTGCAGGGTGTAACTGTTGGAAATTATGTAGATAGAACAAGTAACTATACTTTAGATAAGGGACATAAAGAACAGTATTGTGATTATTCTAGAATTGTAAGGAACTCTAAATCAGCTATCCCATCTAAAAAGTTATTGGTAATATTTGATAAGTACCAAGTTGCAAGTGGAAATACAGGTGATTTATTCACTGTTAATTCATATACTAAAGAAAGATATACTAATGATATCCCATTTTTACCATCTGGAACTGGAGCATCAGATGTCCTTGATTATCGTCCCAGAGTTAATACATTCACTCCATCTGGTGATAAATCTCCTTTTGCATTCACAAGTAGATCATTTGAATCAACAAATCCATTTGTAATTACACCCAATGAGAGTTCTCTTCTTGGATATAGTTATTATCTTGGTAGAATTGATAAGTTAGTAATAAACAAGAATGGTTTAGTACAAATTTATAAAGGTGAATCATCAGATAACCCTGCTCCTCCATCAAATATAAGTGATTCAATGGAGATAGCTGAAATTGATTTACCACCATATCTCTATGATCCTGTTAGAGAACCTCAAATAAGATTACGTGATAATCGTAGGTTTACGATGCGTGATATTGGTGCTTTAGAGAAGAGAATAGAAAATTTAGAAACATTAACATCATTAAGTGCACTTGAATTGGATACAAAAGCATTCCAAGTAAAAGATGCAGATGGATTAAACAGATTTAAAACAGGATTTGTTGTAAATGATTTTAAAGATAGATCATTTATTGACTTCAGTGTTGAAGGTGGTTCAAGTTGTGATGTTGATGTAGTAAATAAAGAACTTATAAGTGCTGTTGATTTCTGGTCAATGAATCCAGAACTTGCTTTAGATACAGGAATTGATATCTCATCTGCAGATGTTAACTCAAACTTGCAGTTGTTAGATCCAAATTGTCAGAAAACAGGTGATTTAATTACTTTAAAATATGATGAAGTGGATTGGATAGAGAATCCTCATGCAACTGATGCTGTTAATGTAAACCCATTCAATGTATTAGTATTTTCAGGGAATGTTAAATTAGATCCACCATCTGATAATTGGTCTAGAACAATCTATATTAATAATAGTAGAACAGAGTCTACTGGTGCAAGATGGGTTGAAAGTTCAAATATTGTATCTGATAGAGAAGTAGGAAGAAGACATACCCATCACTTTAGTCAAGAACAGAAAGGTGATATGACTATCACCAGAAGAGGAACAATTAATAGAATTACAAGAAGAGTAGAAAGAGCATTTACAAATACACTTGTTGGACCTTCTCAAGAGCGTGATTATGTTGAAAGTACAAAAGTAAGTTCAAAAGCAGATCCATTTATGAGATCTCGTAATGTTATGTTTGCAACAAGTGGTTTGAAACCATTCACAAAACATTATCATTTCTTAGACAGTGGAATACCTGATATTGTTCCTAAATTAATTGAAATAACAATGTCATCTGGTACATTCTCAGTATTTGAAGATATAAAGGTAGAAGTAAATGGAACTCAAATTGGTTTAATTAGGTCACAGAGTCCAAATCATAAATTTGGTGATAATGCAAGACCAGAAGTAGGTGCAGGATTAGGTTCACCTAGCGTTTTAGTTGAAACTTATCAGGTTGACCCTTATGATCGCACAAGACCAGCACCATCAGAAACTTATTCTGCCACATCGAGATTATTTAACGTTGACTGTATAGGTCTAGCAAACTTAGAAAAGTATTTTGGTTATGTAGTTAAAGGTGCTAAATTAACTGGTGTATCAAGTGGTGCGATTGCGATAGTTGATAATATTGACTTAAACTCTGATAACTGGGGAGATTTAGTAGGATGTTTCTTCTTTAGAAATGCAAATACTACACCAAAACCACCTGTTGTATTTAATTCTGGAACACTGACCTTTAGAATTACAACTTCAAAAGAAAACGTGGTTATACCATTTACAGGTGATGCTCCATTAACAAGTACTGCTACTGGAACATTCTTAGGAACAGGTACAATTATTACACAAACAAATAATAATGTTCTTGTAAGAAACCCACCCAGACCTCCACAAAGAGCAAATCAAGTTGATATTACAACAGAGATTCAAAATAATATAAGAACAACAGTTGAGGTACAGGATGATGACCCATTAGCACAATCATTTACTGTTGATGGAAATGGTGCTTTCTTAACATCTTTTGATGTTTACTTTAGATCTAAAGATGATATTGCAAAATTACAGGTTCAATTAAGAACTACAGAACTTGGAGTTCCAACAAGTTTCCTTGTGCAAGACTTCTCAGCAGTTACTTTAAATCCTAGTCAAATCAATGTTTCAAATGATGCATCAATACCAACAACAATTAAATTCTCATCCCCTGTTTATCTTGAACCAGGTGAGATGTATGCGTTAGTATTCTTATGCCCATCATCTGATAAGTATGAAATGTTCGTTGCAACTATGGGTGAGAAATCTATTAAGACAACTCAGTTACCTGATGTTCAAAATGTTGTTGTATCTAAACAATATCTTGGTGGTAGTTTGTACAAATCTCAGAATGGTACGATTTGGACTGCCAGCCAGAATCAAGATTTAACGTTTAAACTTCGTAAAGCATCATTTGTACAAAGTGGTTCCACTACATTCTACAATACTCCAATTGCACCAGGCAATTTCAATACACAAGTATCACTTAATAATCCAATTCGTTCATTACCTCGAAAATTAAAAGTTACTATTGATGGTGGTGGCACAAGAACAAATGCTAATTTACCAATTGGTAGAAAAGTAAGTACAGGTGCTGCTGGTGATGCAGAAGATCAAAGTGTAACTGGAATTATTGAAGGACAAGGTTCTACTATTTCAACTGAAGAGGTTGTGACAGGTGGTTCAGGATATAGTATAAGTGGAACTGTCAGCACAATTCCTTTAACTGGAAGTGGTTCTGGTTGTACAGTAACCGCTACATTATCAAATGGTGTAGTTACTGCTGTTGCAATTCAAAATGGAGGCACAGGTTATCAAGTTGGTGATGTACTAACTGTGGATAACAGTCATAGTGGTGTAGTTAGAGGTGCTGGATTAAAGTTTGTTGTTACTGCAATTAATGGTACATTTGATACCCTATATCTAACTGATGTTCAGGGTGAGAAGTTTACAAATAATCAACCATTAGTTCAGTATGGTGCTAGTAATGATACGAGAGCAGTCATTACTAATGTTGCTGTAAATGGTGATTCAGTTGTAAATGGTGATTTGTTTACAGGAAATGTATTTGAAGTAACACAGTATAATCACGCACACCACGGAGCAACTAATAAAGTAGTTATTGAAAATGTGAAACCAGATACAATTATTGTTCCTTCCACATCATCATTGACTGCTGAAAGTACAACAGTGTCACTTGGTAACACTGCTCCATTCGCATCATTCTCTGGAATTGCAACAGATAGGGGAGAAGCACTTATTGAAGAAGAAATTGTTTCTTATGTAGTTGGTACAGGACAACTTACACTCACAAGAGGTGTATTAAATACCGTTGCTTTACCACATCCTGAAGGTGCAAGCATTCAAACTTATGAGGCAGCAGGAATTTCATTAGTTGGTATTAACACAACATTTACGGTTCCAACAAATGCTACACTTAAAAATTCATCAAATATTGATAATTATTATCTTGAGGTAGATAGATCTGCTTTAGATCCATTAAATCAAAGAACAGAAAATTCATTATTATGTTTTAGAGATGAAAAAGCATTTGGTGCAAATGGTGCAAGAATTTCACAAAATCATCAGTACAGTTCATTCTCACCACAAATTAACTTCATAACACCAGGCACAACAACACAACTTAATACAACAGTAAGAACAATTAGTGGAACAAGTGCAGATGGTACAGAAGTATCTTTCATAGACCAAGGATTTGAAACAACATCATTAAATGAAACAACATTCTTCCCAACTCCAAGATTAATCGCATCGACAATTAATGAAGATAAATTAACATTCTTCCCCAAGCAAAAATCACTTGCTTTAAATGTAAATATGTCTACTGCTGATGAAAATCTATCACCTATATTAGATACTAAGAATGCAACATTCATATATGGAAGAAATAAAATTAATAATCCTATTGGTAGGGATAATTATGCAACAGACCCTCGCACAAATCAAATTCTGAATGATCCTCACGGTTCAGTGTTCATAACTGAGAAAGTTAATTTAGAACAACCAGCAACTTCATTAAAGGTTCTTGTTGGAGCGAGCGTTGAACCAGAAGCAGACTTTAGAGTATTCTATCGTTTATTTACTGCAGATTCTACTGAAGTAAATTCAACTTACAGACCATTTCCTGGTTACAAAAATATGATTGATACTGATGGCGATGGTTTTGGTGATGATGTAATTGATAATGCAAATAATGATGGTAGAGCAGATGCTTTTGTTGCACCTAATAATTTTGATGAGTTTTCTGAGTATCAGTTCTCAGTGGATGATTTGGAGCAGTTTAGTGGATTTGTAATCAAAATTGTAATGACTTCAACAAATGAATCTGCACCAGTTAGGTTAAAAGATTTTAGAGCAATTGCATTAGCATGATACCAGTTGAAGGACATAAAAATTTAGTTCGTGATGAAAAAACAAATGCCATCATTAATACAGATGATGCTGCATATGGTGATTATATGAATTCTCGTAGAATAAATTCTGATAAACAATTAGAATTAGATACTATGAAACAAGAGATTGAAACCCTTAAATCTATGTTAAATGACCTTGCTTCTAAGATAACGTCTTAGTAAATATAAATACTTTTTAGATCTGAATACGCTAATTTAAATGGCAAATATTAAAGTCAGAGTTGGACAACAAAATGCCACAAAGGTGATTTCATCTCTGGCAGGTGCTCAAACTCTTTCACTTACAGAATTGGCTGATGTAAACGCTGGAACTTTACAAGATGGTATGGTTCTAGTTTTTAATGGTGTGACGAAAAAATTTGATACAACATTGGAGTTGACTCCAGGTGCATCACAGAACTTAGATATCAACGGGGGTAACTTTTAGTGGCTAGTATTATAAGAATCAAACGATCATCTGGTACCGCAAAACCAGCGAGTTTGAATTGGGGTGAAATGGCGTATGTGACTGGTGTAGGTCAATATGGTGGTACAAATCAATATAAAGACAGAGTATTTTTAGGAGATGACGGTACAAACGTTCATCCAGTCGCTGGTCATTATTATACATCTATGATGGAGCATACACCTGGTGCTTTGAATGGTGTAACAAACTCTAGAAATAGCGATGGTGGTATTGTAGCAATACTTGATAGTAATAGAAAAATAGATGTTTGGAATGTTGATAACTTAACTTTAGACGCAAATACCTTATCTTCATCAAATACTGATGGTGATTTAATCTTTAATCCAAATGGTGCTGGTGAAGTAATGATTCCCGATGACACCAAACTTGGATTTGGTGGAGGAACAAATGGAACAGCGGCTTCTGATGCAACTATTGAATATGATGAGAATGGGACAGATGAATTACGATTTGCTGGAGCAAATGTAAAATTTACTAGCACTAAAGTAACTGTTGATGACCAATTAATTGTTGGTGGTAATAGTTCTCTTGGTAATATCCGAATAGAAGATAATATAATTGCATCTCTTGCTGGTCAAGGAAATAAGATATTCATTGATCCATATCCAGATGGTTTAAGTAATGAAGGTGATGTTATCATCAAAGGTAACTTGCAAGTTGATGGTACAACAACTACAGTTAACTCAACTCAGACAACTGTTAATGACCCAATCATGATGGTTGGTGATACTACCAGTACAAGAACTGTAATGACTGCGATTAACTCAGGTGCTTCTGCAGTTGTAGTTGATCAAGTAACAGGTATCGCAGTTAATGATACTCTTTTACATTCAAGTTTCTCAGCAAGTGGTATTACAACAGTTACAGCAATTAATACTGGAACTAATACACTTACATTCCAAGGAACAACAATTGCAGGTATCAGCACACAGACTGAAATAACAGTTGTACACGCAACGGATACAAACACTGACCGTGGACTTGGATTTACTTATAATGTTGGTGTAGGAACTGCAAACTCAACTGATGGTTTCTTTGGACTAGATGATAGTTCAATCGCATCAAGTACTGCTGGAACAGGTAATCACGGTACTCACGGTGATAATAGTCGTAGATGGACATACGTTCCTGATGCAACTATCACAGCGAGTGTTGTTTCTGGTACAAAAGGTTTCTTAGATATTAAAGGTATCTATTATCAGTCAGGTAACTTTAATTCAGGCGGTGTAGTTTGGTTTGACAGTGAAGGTCTACAAAGATCTACAAATAACCCACAAACACCTGTTATTACTTCAAAGCAAGTATTAACTGCTATTACAAAAATTACTTTAAGTTCTTTAAGTTCTGGTATCACAGTGTCAGTAGGTGACATTGTAAGACAAGATACAACTGGTGCCTATGGTGTTGTTGAAACTGCAGTATCGGGTGGTAATTCTGTAAATTTAATTGGTGTAGAGGGAACATTCAACACAAGTAATAATTTAAGAAGAGAAGGTCAGAGTGGTGCGATTGCAAACCTTGCATCCACACCAGGAGCTGCAACAAACGTCTATGTGAACAAACCACATTGGACTTCGACCCTAGATGGAGGTACTTTCTAAATGCAACAAAACAGTGAAGTAGATGTTAATGTATTAGTGAACTTATATCATACAAAACTAGCAGCAGCATTAAATCAAAACGTTCTTTTGGAGGCGAAACTCCAAACTCTAAAAAATGATTTTCAGAAAGAGAAAAATGAACTTTTAGAGCAACTCGCAAATCTCACGGAGAGTAATGGCAGTACCACAAAGTAGAGGACAACTTATAAACTTCGGTTTGCGTAAACTGGGATATCCTGTATTGGAGATTAATCTTGATACTGACCAGATACATGATGCACTTGATGATACAATTCAATTATATCAGGAACGTCATTATAATGGTATTGAGAGAATGTTTCTCAAATACAAAATTACACAAGAAGATTTAGATAGAGGTAGAGCACAGGGAACAGACGGAGTTGGAATAGTTACTACAACTGGTATATCAACTAACACTGCAGGTACTGTATCAAGTAATTTTTATGAAACTTCTAATTTTATATCAGTTCCAGACCACGTAATTGGTGTAAATAAAATTTTTAAGTTTGATACAAGTTCTATTTCAGGTGGAATGTTTAGTATTAAGTATCAATTATTTTTAAATGACTTGTATTATTTTAATTCAGTAGAATTATTGCAATTTGCGATGACAAAAACTTATCTAGAAGATATAGATTTTTTACTTACACCAGAAAAACAAATAAGATTTAATCAGAGACAAGACAGACTATATTTGGATATTGACTGGAATTCACAAACAAAAGATACTTTTATTATAATAGATTGTTTTCGTGCACTTGACCCTGAAGAATATAAGCAAGTTTACAATGATCCATTTGTGAAAAGATATTTTGTTGCATTAATGAAAAAACAATGGGGTATGAACTTAATTAAGTTCAGAGGAACTAAATTACCAGGCGGTATCGAATTAAATGGAAGAGAGATATACGATGATGGAGTCAGAGAATTAGAGGAACTCAGGTCAAGAATGATGATGGACTACGAGACACCTCCTCTAGACTTCATTGGGTGATGAATAATGGCATTAAATCCACATTTTTTACAAGGTTCTAGAGGTGAGCAAAGACTAGTACAAAGTTTAATTAACGAACACCTTAAAATTTATGGTGTTGAAGTTACTTTCATTCCTAGAAAATTTGTTAATCAAGAAACAATTATTGAAGAAGTTACAGCATCAAAATTTGATGATAATTTTTTAATAGAAGCATATGTAGATAATTATGATGGATATGCAGGTGCTGGAGATGTATTAACTAAGTTTGGTATGAGTTTGAGAGATGAAGTAACTCTTACCATTTCTAAAGAAAGATTTGAAGAATTTATTGCACCTTTTATGGATGTTGATGAGGATATTGAATTATCTTCTCGACCTCGTGAGGGTGATCTAGTATTTTTTCCATTAGGTCAAAGATTATTTGAAATTAAATTTGTAGAACACGAAGAACCATTCTATCAATTAGGTAGCAACTACGTTTACAAACTCAAGTGTGAACTCTTTGAATATGAAGATGAGGTTATTGATACTTCAATTGATTTAATTGACACACAAGTTGCAGATGAAGGATATATTGCAGAACTTCAATTAGTTGGAGTTGGTAGGACTGCTCAAGCAACTGCGTTCATTAATACTGGATATATTCGTGAAATATTCTTGAATGATGATGGTCACGGATATACAAGCACTCCAACTGTTGCAATTACTACCTCACCAAGTAGTGCAGATTTCTCTGATGCGAAAGCAGTTGCATTTACAACTGAAAGAGCAGGTGTGAGATCTGTTGAGAAAATACTACTTACACAAACTGGTTTTGGATATACTGAAGCACCTACAATCACTATTTCTGGAGGTGGTGGAAGTGGTGCTGCTGCGACTTGTTCAATTAATACATCATCTAACGGTATTGTAAGATTTGATTTAGTTGATGGAGGAATTGGATTTGGAACCGCACCGACAATTAATATACCTATTCCAAATGCTGGTGTAGCAAGTGATCGTGCAGTTGGACTAGCCTCTATTGGAATTCAAACCACTTCTGGATTTAATGAAATTAAAACTTTATTCATAACCAATCCTGGTGCAGCATACACAACCGCACCTACAATAACTATTGATGACCCCGAAACAATCAGTGGTGTTGGGACATATCAATTCAATGAAGTCGTTCAGGGAATGCGTTCAGGAACTCAAGCAAGAGTTAAGAATTGGGACTTTGATACTGGTATACTTAAAATTGGTAATGTTGGAATTGGTACAACAACGACAGGATTCTCTGCTGGTGAAGACATAAAAGGACTTACTTCTGGTGCATTATTCAGTGTTTCTGTGTTTGATGATGAAAATAGTAACGATAAATATAATGAAGGAGATATATTTGAGTCGGAAGCAGACTTGCTTATTGACTTTACAGAATCAAATCCCTTTGGTAGTTTCTAATGTTAGGTAATTATTTTTATCATCAAATCGTAAGAAAAACAGTTATTGCGTTTGGCACATTGTTTAATGATATTCATGTGCAACACGATGATGGTGCAGGAAATGTTATATCAGATTTAAAAGTTCCAATTGCGTATGGTCCAAGACAAAAGTTTTTAGCAAGAATTACGCAGCAAGCAGAATTAAATAAAGCAACTCAAATTACATTACCACGAATGTCTTTTGAGATTACAAATATTTCATATGACTCTTCAAGAAAAGCAGGTATTACTCAAACATTCAAAGCATTAGATAGTGATGATGGTAATAAGATGAAAAAAGTCTTTATGCCAGTTCCATATAATTTAGGATTTGATTTAAATATTTTAGTAAAACAGCAAGATGATGGTTTACAAATTTTAGAGCAGATATTACCATTTTTTCAACCAGGATTTAATATATCAATTGATTTAGTAAAATCGATTGGTGAGAAAAGAGATATCCCTATGGTTCTTCAAAACATATCACAACAGGATGATTATGAGGGAGATTTTGCAACAAGAAGAGCACTAATATACACACTATCATTTACAGCAAAAACATTCTTTTTCAATCATATTGCAAAAACTCCAGAAGGACTTATCAAAAAAGTTCAATTGGATTACTATTCAGATACAAATACAAGAACTGCAAAACGTGTACAAAGATATACTGTCGTACCAAAAGCAAAGCAAGATTACAATGAAGATGAAGTTATAGATAGTGCTGACGACTTATTAATTGAACCAGGTGATGATTTTGGATTTACAGAAAGTAGTTCTTTCTTTGGTGATGGAAAAGACTTTGCACCAAATAGAGGGGTAGACATCTAATGGCAAAAGGTTACGATACATTGAATGATACTTTCAACACTGATGGTAGTGTTGAGGTTGATGCTATTGTAAAAGCAGATGAAGTAACCAAAATAGATGAAGTTAAAAAAGATTATGATTATACAAGAGGTAATTTATATTCACTAATTGAAAAAGGTCAAGAAGCAATCAATGGTATAATGGAGGTTGCAGGAGAAACTGCAAGTCCAAGAGCATATGAAGTTGCTGGACAACTTATCAAATCAGTTGCTGATACCACTGATAAATTAGCAGATTTACATAAGAAGGTAAAAGATATAGAAGCAGATAATCCTAAAACTCAAAATACTGTTACAAACAACGCACTCTTTGTTGGTTCTACAAGTGAACTTTCAAAAATGTTAAAAGACGGATTACTAAATAATAATAGCTCTGAATAGTCTGTAGATGGGAAAGACTTCCTGTAAAAAGGGACAATACTATTGTAACACTGATAAGAAGTGTAAACCTATTCCTGATGGATATAAAGTTCGTGAAGATGGATTTTTAGTTTCAGAGGGATCGAATCCTCGTATCCCAAGAAAAGCAGGACAACCTGCAAAATCAAAAAAACATTCTGACTTATATACTGATGAAGATCCTAAAGGAACTATTCATGGACTTGGTTTTAAGGATGTCGCAACTGCGAAAGCGAGTGTGGCAAAAATTAGGAAATCAAGTAGATCACATGCTCATAAAATCCAAGCAGCGATTGCTATGGAGCAAAGAGCAAGAGTGATGGGTAAAACTGCTGAAGCAGCAATCTTCCGCAAATATATCAACTCTATGAAAAAGAAAACAAAAGCGATGAATGAAGAAAAGAAAGGTGATCACGAATATGAAATGATTCGTCGTCAGACTGATAATATTATTGTCAACGCTAAAAAACTTAAGAAAAAAGTTGGTAAAGGTGAGGGTGAAGCAAAAGCGTGGGTTCAGTCTAAAATTACAAAAGCAGCAGATTATCTTGATACTGCAGCAGATTATATGACTGACAAAGATAATGTAAAAGAAGGAACACTACGTTCTTGGTTTAAAGGTTCTAAATCAAAGGATGGTAAAGGTGGATGGGTAAATGTTAAAACAGGTGGAACCTGTGCAAGTGATGAACCAGGCGAGGGAGTGCCAAAATGCGTATCTCGTGCTAAGTATGATAGTATGAGTAAGAAAGAAAGAGAATCAGCACATCGTAGAAAAAGAGATGCAGATCCTGGTCAGCAGGAAAAAACTAATGCTGCAAAACCAACATATGTATCAACTGACAAAAAATCTAAAAAGAAAAAGAAAATGAAAAAGGAATCAACTGAATTTACTTCATTGCCTCTTGTACTTGAAGTTCCACAAAACGCTGGTGAGTTTAAATGTGGTCTAATGTTCCGTGAGAGTTTGGAACAAGATAGAGGTATGCTCTTTATATTTGAAAGTGATGATTATTGGACTTTTCATATGAAGAATACTTTTATTCCTCTTGACATTGCTTTTATCAAAGAAGATGGTACGATTGATAGTATTAAAGAATTAGAACCAATGAGTTCTATTCCTGTATATCCTGATAATGAAATAAGATATGCAGTTGAAGTTAATCGTGGTTGGTTTGCTGAAAATGATGTAAATGTTGGAGATGCATTATTAGAAGATTTACAAGAGCATCATCAAAAAGATGCTGATGGAAATACAATTCCACATGAACACGAAGAAGAATTAAACGAAGTCAAAGATAAAAAAGGAAAAGGTAGTGGTAAGAAGGATGCTTGCTATCATAAAGTCAAATCAAGATATTCAGTTTGGCCAAGTGCATACGCATCAGGTGCATTAGTCAAGTGTCGTAAAGTCGGTGCTGCAAACTGGGGTAATAAATCAGAGGAGATTGAAGTATCTGGAGAAAATCTAATTGAGAGAGGAATAGGACATACTATGAGTAGTAAACGTGGTGGTATGCAAAAATTTATGGCAGATAGAGATAAAAGGAAAGAAAAAGCAAAAGAAATATTGAAGGATAGAAAACCCTTAGATGATCATTATAGTTGGAGAGATTCATTTGATAACGAAGAGTTAGATGAGCAACTCTTAGGAATGCTCAAAAAAGCAGGTAGTGCAGTTGGCAGTGCAGCACAAAAAGTAGGTAGTGCAGTTGGCAGTGCAGCACAAAAAGTAGGTAGTGCATTAAAACCAAAACCAATACAAGGTAGAGTTTCACAAAGTAATCAAAATATGGCTGGTAAAACAACTAGTGGTGGTGGACAATCAAGTGGTGGTATACAACAACCTACATCACAAAAAATGGGTGCAACTGAGGTAGCAAATAGAGAGAGATTAGGTAATGAAAGAGTTGATGCATTAAAAGCAAAAAATGCACAATTTCAAGCAGCAAAGAAAGCAGGTCCAGAGGCAATGAAGCAGTATCGTGCTGATAATCCACAGTTGTCTGGTAGGGAAAGAGCACAGCAAATGGCAAGAGCAAGACTTGCAGCAAAAAAATTAAATTCAAATAATCCAACACCAACAAAACCAACTGTTGAAAAACCAGCAGGAACACCTAATAAAGCAGGGTTCTAAACTATGACATACGCAAGAAAAACTCTATCTGAGATAAAATTAATTCACGGAGATTTCGGTAATTTTATCAAAGGTCAAAAACTAGATAAAAGAAA
>Ga0208749_1000153_pt1 | contig 16859 bp, 28 predicted proteins | sample Knorr_S15_td_DCM_FD_185601 | JGI IMG/M metagenome (GOLD analysis project Ga0208749, IMG submission 185601) | Marine microbial communities from Southern Atlantic Ocean transect - Knorr_S15_td_DCM_ad_63m_LV_B (SPAdes) (version 2) | ecosystem: Environmental > Aquatic > Marine > Oceanic | place... | reverse complement strand
TTTGCTGCCTTACCAAATATCTTCGCAGCAAATCCACCAACCTTCGATGCACCTTTACCTGCTAATCCCTTTCCTGCTTGAAACAATCCTTTTATACCTTTTCTTGCACCAGGCCCCATGAATCTTTTCAATCCTACAAGTGCTCTTCTTGCAACATTTTTGATAAGTTTAAAAGCATTCTTTATATTTTTAGCAACTTGTTTAAATATTTTTTGACCTATTGTTTTCCATATAACAAATCCATTAATAAGATTCTTCACATTCTCCATAAAGGTTCTGAATTTTTCAGCACCCTCTTCACCAAAGATATTGGTAACTATTTTCTCTGCACCATCAACTATTTTGTATCCAAAATCAACTAAAGAAATTAAACCTTGTAATAATAATCCAGCACCAGCAACAGGAGGGCCAAATATAAATTTAAGAACCTTACCGACACCTTCTATAGCACCAAGAACTCCTTTGAGTTTTGGAGCAAAATCAACTAATTTTATTAATATTGATGCAAAAACAAACTTAGTAACAAAACCAAATATTCCACCTAACAAACCAACACCAGGAACTTTAAAGTTCATTCCTCCACCACCACTACCTTCCTTCTTTGGTTTACCAGCCTCTTTTTGATTTTCTATTGCAGCACGTTTATCTTTTTCTCTTGCTTTTCTTTTTTTAGCTTCTTGTTTATCTTTTAATACAAGACCACTCCTCATGGTCTCAGCAATTGCAGAAACTGCAACACTAATATCTTGTACAATTTTTATATCTCCACTGCCACCAGATCCAACAGGAGAATCAGATCCCATAGCAGTTACATTAATAGTTTGTCTTGATGCTGGAATATCTACTCCCCCTTTAACTCCACCAACTTGTCTACCCATTAAATTGGAAGGATCTACTGCTAATTTTCCTCCTCCCTGCTTTACTAAAGCACCACCTTTTCCTTTACCCTTCCCAGTGACAAAACTTTTTGCTTTACTGGTAGCAACGTCTTTTGCTTTTGCTGCAGCAATTTTTCCTGCAGATTTCATAGCACCTTGTACTAATGCAGTCCAAGCCATATCTTATCTCCTAATCCCCAATGTCTGTTCCTTTGCCATACCACCAGTTGCACGAACATCAAATAATGGTATTGCAGGGCCTTGAGTCTCTCCTCCACTAGCATCTCCAGTCGGTGTTTGAGGGAAAGTAAATGACATCTTAGGAAACTTAGATGCTAACTTTGATAGTGGTGCTCCAACTCCAGTTTTCCTGATTTGGTTTCTTGCAAATTTTAGAAGACGAGCTTGTGGTGTTTTAGCAATCACACCTGATACTCTCTTAACTAAACCACCCATGAACATATGTTGAACAGGCCCACCATAACTCATATACTGTACATTATTATTATTAACCATACCACCCAAGTTCATCATAGTTCCGACTGTGGATGTCTTCATCTTTTTCTTTTTCTTTCCTGGTTTACCAGCACCACCAGCAGCAGCGTTCATTCCATATAAAGTATCAGCACCAACTTGATTTACTGCCTCCTTGGTCAACACAAATTCACCAGGTGTTAGCATCGCAGGAACTGTATCTGTATTTCCTTGGCCTGGAACCTCACCACCCTTATTCGCATACATAGGAGGTTCTGTAACTTTTGGTTTTTCCCCTGCACCCTCTGGAACATCTACAACTGCATTTGAATCATCTCCTTGTTTTGGAGGATCTTCTCCTAAGTTCTGATCAAGTTTTACATCTGCATCTTTATCTAAATCCTTTTCATTCTTTGCAATCTCTTTATCGACTTGTTTACCAAATCCAAATAACATTTTAACCGTGTCAATAAGTTTAGGGAGATATCCTACTGCCAATGCGATTACACCTGTGAGAATAGGAAAACCAGGTATGAATGCCATCAAAGCACCCACAATAGCAGGCCACCAATCTGCTAAGAATCTGAATATAGATTGTATCTTTGATGCATTCTGAGCATTTCCCATCCAATCAAGAAGTTTCATTAATCCAGATCCAAGTATAAACAAAGTTAAAAACTTAAATATCCTACTGAAGATACCCTCCAAAGGTTTAATCATTTTTGCAGCTACATCTTTAACCTTCCCGAATGCTTTCTTTGATCCCTCTAAAAGGTTCTCTGCCATACCTCTTTTCTTTTTCTCTCTTGCTTCTCTAGTATCATCTACTTCATCTTCACTAATTTTCTTTTGAGCCTCAACAATACCTTTGATAATATTCACATCATTAGATATCTTTGCAAGTGCACCAGACATATCACCACCACCACTATCTCCTGCTGGAGGTAATGCTTGAGGTTTACTTCCTGTGATGAATGATTTAGCTCTCTCTTTCGCATCTATCTTTGCCTTTACATCACCAAAAGATTCACCCTTCCTCCTCTTTGCTGCTCTTGATTTACCACCACTCTTTGCTGCTTCTTTCTTACTCTTTGCGTGTCTATATCCTTTTATCGCATCTGCTAATGGTTCTAATCTAGAATCCCTTGGATTTTGTATCTGAAGTTTATTAAACGATTCCTTTAACGCACGAATATAATCAGCATCGGATTCGATATCAACTGGATCGTATCCGAGACCTTCTAATATTTCTAGTGCACCAGGTGTTTTAGGCATTACTTCGATTGCTGTCGTTTAAGTTCTTCTTCTTCGAGATGTTGTTTTAATAATCCAACATAGATGTCTCGTTCCCAAGGCATCATGTTTTCAATCTCAGTTAATGAGTATTTATGGTATTGCATCAACGAAAAGTTCAACTTATAGTAGCTAGCAAGATCCATATGGATCATCGCTACCCGAAAAAAGACGCTAAACCCTCAAGTACAACTTCACTTTCGACCTTTGTTTCTGGATTTTTTACCTTTATAGTATGTGATAATTTAGGCATTGTTGAAAAGAACCCTTCAATCTTCTTGAATTGTTGCGAGTTCATCGACTCAAGAAACTCTGTTATCTCCTTTCTTGTACAGTCTCCTGCTGCCCATACTTCTTCATCAGTGTATATCTTATCAATACAAGACGCAATTAATCTAAATGATTGATCCATTGCATTCTCATCTTTGAAATCAAAGTTATTTTTGATGAACTCATCCAAAGAAGGATACTTTAATTCCATCATCAAATTCTTATCCAACTCAATTTTGTTTGTATGACCTTCAGTTTTCTGAATTTTAATGTCATCTAAATCAATTACCACCTTAACACTAGTCTTTTCGTCATCAGGGCAAATTACATTAACATCTATCTGTTCTCCAACTGACTTTCCACGAATGTTTAAGAATAAAAATTCAATATCAAAGGTGGGTAGTGCCTCTACTTTAATTCCTTTTGTTTGTACACAACTCTTGAGTACTGCTTTAATCGCTTGAGTGATTTGTTTTGTATCTTCACTTTCTAAAGCAAGAACTAAAAGTTTTTCTTCTTTCACTAGAAAAGGTCTGTAATTTATTTCCTTTTCTAAAGATGGTAACACCATACTATACGTTGGTGTCGCAATTTTTGGTAAAGGCATGATATCCTATTATGCAATTCAGTATATTATATAGCAGGGTTAATTAGATAAAGATCTCTGAACAACTCCTCCTACTACATCACCAAGTAAATCTACTCCAGTTAATTTATCCACAGCAATATTAGCAAATTTACCAGCATAATATGCAAATGTTGAATCTAAGGCTCCCGAACGAGGTTTTGCACTATATCTTGTATAGGTAAATGAAACTGAGCATCTTAACAAATCTGATGCATCATATGAAACAGGCATTGCCGAGATTGATTTTGGAAATGCATCAATAAAAGTATATGTCAAAGGTCTTGTTCTACCTCTGACTGGATCTCGTGAGTTCAAGTTCTTTTCAAATTTAGTTATTTCTAAACCACCTTTATACTTGGCAGGGAACTTCATCTTATAATGAAATTCACCAAAATGGCCATCATTTGTATCATTTGTCATATATGACATCCAAGCTTCAAAAAATCTGACTGGTATATATTCTTTTGCATCACAATAAAACGTCAGTGTAATCTCTTCATCAAATACTCTACGGTGAGCATACTTCTCCGAAATTCCTGTGAAATCATTATCTAAGTTTGCTGTTGCCATTGATGAGCCTGGCAATGTTGCCTCTGAACAAAACAATTGTAGTTTTTCTCTTCTTACTCCATCAAGACCTGGTGAAAACAAAACTCCAAGACCTTGCTGACGAAGGTAATCTCCAAAAGAATCTCCGTTTTCGTTTAATTGTTTTGGGTCTTTAATTGTAACCTGATAAAACGAGGTAGTTGCTGGTTCTAGCAAGTCACTTACAATTTTATCTACTGTTAATCTCTGTGGTGGGATGGAAGCCATTTATAAATACATTTGACCTTATATATTATGTATGCAAGATAATGGCAGAAAGTATAAAAAGTCGCTATAAACCATCAAACCCAGAGAAGTATCAAGGCAACCCGAACAATATTATCTGTAGAAGTAGTTGGGAAAGACGCTTTTGTGTGTGGTGTGATAAGAATGATAACATAATATCTTGGGCATCAGAGGAATTTTCTATACCTTACATGTCTCCAGTTGATAATCGTATGCATCGCTATTTCCCTGATTATATTATTAAAGTAAAAGAAAAAAATAATAAAATTAAGAACTATGTGGTTGAAGTTAAACCAAAAAAACAAACTCGACCACCTAAGAAAAGATCAAGAATGACTAAATCATATATCTATGAATGTCAAACCTATGCTGTGAATCAAGCAAAGTGGAAAGCAGCAGTAGAGTTTTGTGAGGATCGTAGGATTAAATTTAAGATAATCACTGAAGATGAATTGGGTATCAAGTAATGGCCACATTAGACGAAATAAAAGCAGAGATTAATGCTAGGAATCCCACTAAACCTGGTCAATATACTGGTAAACCAGTTCCTATAGGTCAAAAAGAACAAAGACCACCTGAAGTTAATGAAAATCGTATTGAAGCAATCAAAGGTAAATTAACATCATCAGATCCAGAAGATCTAATGTTAGAAATTATGGATGCACTAAACAATACTGTAGAAGTAATACCCAGTGTGGGAAAATATTACACCTTTGTATATAATGCAAAGACTCCTGAAAAACAATATGATCAACACCCACTGATTGCTTGCACAGATTTATTCAAGTGGGGATTCCGAGGAATCAATTTTCACTGGCAATCATCTCGTAATTACACATGGGATGAACTTATAGGTGAAATGTATATGGTCAAATCTATTGAGTTGGATGACCTACTTTCAATACCTTATGCAAAGTTTATCACTAAATAAATAAAAACCTTCTAAATGGCTACTTCCGCTAACAGTCCTAGTTGGGTAAGAACCTATACAAAAGACGACGCAACCAAATATCAAATAGCATATAGATCCAATAACACATGGAGAGTAGATGCTAAAGGAAAGGCAGTGCCTGGTTCTTTTACAACCAACCTACAAGTAGATCGCACTGCAATTGATGGTGGTGTAACTGGTGGAGGTGCTAGTGCAACGTGGACTACAGCAGCAACAAGAGGGCCTGGTGCTAATGGAGTATGGGAAAGAAAATACTTGGATGATGATGATACAACTCTAGGATATGCATTACCTGATGCGAGTTGGTCTGATCTTAACAATAGAAGTAGTAATTTTAATTCACAAGTTAGTAATGTAAGTGCGAATGCAATCGCAAAGTATTTTAGAACACTAGGATTTGGTAGAGGTAGTGGTCTATCCACACAAGAGGGAGCGATAAGAGAGATATCTAGAAGTCAAGGATCAAATAATCAAGGTAGTCCATCTGAAGATGCTGTTGGTGCAAATCAATCTCTTAGATCATTACCTGAATTGGAGGTAAAAAGAAATAGAGAAAAATATCAATCACGATATACTTATTATTATCCAGTCGGATTAAAATATAATTATGATCAAGATAAATTACTAATCTCTGTTCTAGAATATAAACCCAGACCAATAAATCGTAGGAGTAATACGGATGGAACTAAAACTCTTGGAATTGGTGAAAGGGCAGGATACACATCTAGAGTATTAGGAAGTGTTTTCTTACCAACACCTGGTAACATAGGAGATACAAATTCAGTTAACTGGGGTGAGAGTTCAATCAATCCAGCACAACTTGCTGCTGCAAATTTATTCTTTGAGAATGTTGGGAAAAACGACCCCGTAACAGGTCTTATAAAAGACGTAGGTGATATAGCAGGTGCAGTTGGTGAAAACTCTGGTGATATAAAAGATGCAATTGCAGGATCTTTAGCTAAAGCAGCAACAGGTGGCGACATACTAACAAGAGCAACTGGTCAAATTGTTAATCCAAATATGGAATTACTTTTTAAGAATCCTGTAATGAGAGATTTTTCATTCAGTTGGAAGATGAGTCCTAGAGATGAAGAAGAAAGTAAAATGATATTAAAAATAGTTAGAATGTTTAAGCAATCACAGGCAGTAAAGAGATCAAAGAGTCAGGTATTTCTAAAATCTCCCAACACATATAAACTACAGTGGTTAACTGCAAATCAACAAGAACATAGTTATCTACCAAAAATAAAAGAGGTTGCATTAAAACAATTTGCAATGACATATACACCAGATGGTAACTATGCAACATATGAAAACTCATCTATGGTTTCATATAATATGACTATGACCTTCGGTGAACTAGAACCAATATATCATGATGACTATTCTAATCTTGATCAAGACAAAGATGAATCTATAGGTTTCTAATATGGCTAAAAATTATTTCCGTAACATACCAGACTTTGAATATATCAACCGTACTAAAGACGGTCAATTTATTTCAAATTATACACAAGTAAAAAACTTTTTCAAGAGAGGAAAGTTAAGAGAGGATATATTCCAAGATCTAACTATCTTTGAAAAGTATAATGTCAAAGGTGATGACAGACCAGATAATGTTGCTAATGAAGTATATGGAGATGCTAATTTAGATTGGGTTGTATTGCTGTCAAATAATATTGTTAATATTTACAATGAGTGGCCGTTAAATCAACAAGCATTTGAAAATTATGTGTTAGATAAGTATGGAACAGTTGCCAAGTTAGATGAAACTCATCACTACGAATCAAATGAAGTTAAAGATACTAGTGGAGTAATTATATTTCCAAAAGGAGTTAGAGTAAGTGCTGCACAAAGTGTAAGTTATTATGAACCATTAAGTGATGAACAAGTAACAGTGAATCCAATATCAAAGGCAGTTACTAATTACCAATATGAATTAGAAATCAACGAAAAGAAAAGAAGAATATTTCTACTTAAACCAACATACTTAAATGTTGTCTTTGATGACTTAGAAGAAATGATGACATATAAAAAAGGATCCACTCAGTATGTGAATGAATCCTTAAAACGTGCTGATAATATCAGACTATTTGAGTAACTAACTCTCTGCTAATTTCTGGAAATAGGAAAGAGCATCATCTTCATCTTTATCTACAGTTGTAGATGCAGTTGGTGTGGAAACAGCTCTGTTGACTGTCTCTTCTGCAACTGAACGTGAATTAAGACCTTCACTTTCATCCTCTAACTCTGAGTCAGGGGTGTAACGTTGTTGTGCAGGTTTTTTTCCTAACACATACTTTAAACGTCTCTCAAGATCTTCATAACTCTTGAACTGATCTGCAGCAGTAACAGCAGCAAGAGAATACTCTTTCTTCCATATCGCTTCTAATGCATCATCGTCATCAAGAAGTGGTGAGACTGAATCGAACTCTGACTTATCATAGTTCCAGAAGCCATCTTTCTTGACAATCTTCAACTTGAAGTTTGCTCCTTGCCAGAAGTCAAAAGGATTGATTGGTGTTTCATCCTCAAACTCTGGTTGCATTGCTTCCATAACCTTATCAAATATTTTTTTACCATACTTGAATAAGAATACTTTACCCTCATTCTGTGGGTTAGTAGGATCTTTTACGACATAGATGTTACTGTAATAAGATAACTTACGTTTCTGTTTACGAACTACATCTTTGTCTGATTCATTTCCACTGTTCCATAGTTCTCTGTTATAATCAGAGACTGGATCTTTACCACCTACTGTGGTTAAAGAGTTTTCAATATACCAACCACCAGGCCCTTGAAAGGCATGTGTGTATAACTTTGCCCATGGAATTTCTTCCTTATCTGGTGCTGGTAAGAATCTGATAACGGCAAAACCATTACCTGATTTGTCTAGTTCTGGTTTCCAGAGACGTTCATCTCCTCCACCACTAGAATTGTTTACTTTCTCTACTTCTTTGACTAATTTTGCAGTCAATGAACCTAAGTTAGACTGCTTCTTTAGACTTGCGAAAGACATTCGGATTACCTCGGATTAATTAGATTTGGCTTGTGTGTATTCTATTATGATAGAATTAATAATATAAAATGTCAACTGGTTTGTCTTTTCATCATGCTGATTACATCAGCCATCTGATCAAACATTTTAGCAACATCAACGTTGGCAGGAAGACCCATAGATTTAGCAGATCGTAAAATGTTTTCTTTCATCTCTATAGCGTCAGGATCATCTGACAAACTTAGTCTTGCATAAACAATTTTTTGTTTATCAATTAGTTTGCTTAGTTGATCTATATGATGTGCTTTATCAGCATTATTCATATACGGAAATCTCATGAAATTTTCATAAACATCTTCTTGAAGTTCAGCAATTTCAGTCATTTCTGCTCTTACTATTTCTGAGTCAAAAAAACTCATTTCTTCTCCTTTGTTTTTGGTTCTTCAGCACTCGCTGCAATTTGTTCGAGCACATCAATAGCACCCAAAAGTTTTAAGCGAGTAGTGGCAAGTTGTTCATACTGTGTATTGACTTCAATTATTTGTTTCTTGAGATTCTCAAGAACTTCTGCATTACTAAGTGCCACGGATAACAACCTCCTTTAAGATTTTTTTATAATGGAATACATCAATATTTAGGAAGGGAGTATATTTCCTTACTCGTTTACTGACGGTTTCCCACACTGGGTCTTTTAACTTTTTATCAAAGTCTTTTCCATACCCTAATATTCTATCATAGATTACTAAAGTTTCAAGGCTTATGTTACCACCTAGAAACCTTTTAAGAATAATCGGATGACCTTTACTACAATCAAAGACCTCATCCATCTTATGTTCTTTGAATAAAGATTCTGATTCTTCTTTAAACATATATGATAATGATTGAGTTCTTCTTTTCCAATCAATATATCTTTCCTCTCCATTCTTAACCAACTCACCAATATACATTCGTGATGGATCAGTTGTGCTTACAAAATTAGATACAAAAAAGTCTACAACTTCTTTATCATTTTTTTGTCTTGAGAATTTCTCAAACCAAAATCTATCTTTTCTCTTATAAAATGTTTCTTTTTTTACTCTGGTGAGCACTCCCACTTTATGATAATCATAACTTTCTTTTGTGAAGTGGCTTTTCAGAGAGATATAACAACGGTATGCATCAAAAGGCATCATTTAAAAAACGAGTTTTGCTCTAGAAGTTTTCTTTAAAAAGTTTAATTCTTGTGCTTCGTATTTGATTTTTTCTTTTAAAGGTTTCGATATCAGTTTAGGAACTGATTGCAAGTCAATAGAGTTGATTTCACAGAAAGAAACAATCGCATCGATATAATTCATATCCTGATGTGCTTGCACCATTTGTTCTATTTCTTGTGCAAACTTTGCAGGGCAGTAAAACTTATCCTCGAAAGCCTTTTCTAATTCATTCTTCATGTTTTGACCCAGTATTGTGAGTGACAAATTCTTTAATGTAACGAACTAATAGCTTAATATAATCCCCCTTGTTCCTTTTGTCAAATACTTTAACGTCTCCATTAGGAGTTACCATTAAAGTAATTAACTTTGTAACAGGGATACCAGTCAACTCGTAGTAAGCACTAGCATAGAACATCTCTTGAACGAAATAGTTCTCTAACCATTTTTCTGGTTTAATTTTATTTGAGGTTTTAAAGTCTATTACAGCTAACTCTCCCTCATACTCACCTATACAATCAACTCTACCTGCGAGACCAAGGTATTCGGAGTAAAGAGTTCTTTCTATAGCGTGTATATTATTTATCTTGTCTAGATATGGTGCTGCATGATGAAACATAAACTTCGTAGCAGGTTGGTAATCATTCCAATCCAGTTCAAGATTTAACAAATAGTTTTGTGCTGCTTCATGAAAATCAGTTCCACGAGCAGTGGCTTTTTTAGTGATGCGATTTGCTTCCTCAACACCAACTCTCTTTCTCCAATCAGCAAAGATCTGACGATTGTAAAAAGATGTTACTGATGTTATAGATGGAACCCATTCACCATTAGGAAGATTATATAATCTTATCCCTTTGGTTTCTTTCTTTTTTAATTCAAGATCACCTAAGTGATTACAATGTTCAAATTTCATTTAAATAAAAAACTAAATGGGCACTTACTTTCAGTCTTAGTTTTGGAAAACAATCTAGGCCTCCAATCTTCCTCTGATTTTTTACTGTGAGCATCAACCCATTGATGTATAACTTCAGTATTAGTTTCCTTTTTCAAAATAATACTATCATCCAAATTAGGTGGATAAAAAGAAACCCTAAACAGAGGATCTCCCTTCTTTATTATAACACATCTTTTCTCATCCACAAGGGTGATAGCTGTGCTACTGGTTCTTGACCAATTAGATAAATTAAACCACCCAGAGATTGCAATAAAATTATTGTTTAGTGCAGTCATAGGGTGGTCATTAAATTCAAACCATACATTATCATCCTCAGTGTAAAATAAAAACTTAGGAAATACTAATTGTATAACAGGTTTAGGAGACTTGATATGTTCGTCATCATACTCTAATAACTCAGGTCTAGAACAAGATATTTTATTATTACTTCTATCAATACTCAGACTAAAATCTATTGGTGATGTCGCAACAAAAGTTCTGCTCTGTTTATGATTGTAAACAGGGCATTTGTTTTGAACATATTCTGAGTCAATAAGGTCTGATTGTGGTATCAATGTATCTTCTTTATTGAAGACACTTACATAATGTATTGTTGGCATCAAATACCCATTTCTAATTTCGCAAGTAGGTATTCTTTTACTAGACCAGAACGAACAATATCATCGATTCCAAATTCAACAACATCCACTGACGACATGATACGAAGAACTTGCATGAAGTCTGCGATACCATTTCTCTCCTTGTCTTTGATAAGATCAGATTGAGTGGCATCACCACAGAACATGATCTTTGAGTTCTCACCAACTCTTGTCATTATACTATCAAGTTCATGAAAGTTTAAATTTTGAAATTCATCTACAATAACAATTGCTTTATCAAGAGTTGTTCCACGAATGAATGATGTAGACCAGAATGATATTGTTTCTTGTGCTTTCAAGTTTCCATATAACATCTCAAAGTCTGCCTCAGTGGCCATCTCAAACATATACTTAACCATATTCTTATATGGTATCTGATACAAGAATGCTTTATCTTCATGATCACCAGGTAGAAAACCTATCTCTCTGGTGGCTACAAGCGATCTGACGATGTATATCTTCTCATAAGGTGTCTCTGGATTAAAGACATCACATAGTGCCTTATAGAGTGATATGAATGTCTTTCCTGTTCCTGCAACACCATAGGCAATCAGGTTCTTACCCTCATCATAGGATTCAAATAATTTTTTCTGATTCTCTGTGAGAGGTTCTATATCTCTCATCATATCAGAGTTTATTGGTTTTCTTCGTTTCATCTGCTTTGCTGTTAACCCAACACCAATTGCTGATAAGTTTTGTTTGTTTTTTCTTGGCATACTTAGATAGGTCTTACGTTAGAACGGGGTGCTTTAGATGCTTTGTGAAGAACATCATTCCAGCCTGGATGTGTTTTCTTCAGTTTGTCATATATTTCTCCAACCTCTCCGAGGTTTGCTACTCCAGCGTTCCAATCTTTATCCCAATCGGGATTATCCTTTCTCCATTGATCATACTCTAGCATGCTCATTCTAATTTCTTTTTGTTCACCAGTAGTCAAATTTTTAACAGGGTATGTTGGCATATTGTTAAGTAAAGTAAAGTTATTTAGACCCACTCAAGGGCTTCAGATACAGTAGGAAACTGTTCGGTAAACACCTTTCGACATGCTTCTGCAATATCCATATGTTCCTTCTGAGTTCCGTGTGCAGATCTTAGATCAATGTAATGTATCCAAGAACGACATGAACCAGTCATGTATATCTTAGTAGGAGTGCATAGTGGCAATACCATTCTAGCACATTCCTTTGCAACTCCCTCATCAATCATTTGATTGAATAAGGATTGAGCAGAACTAAACAGTGTTATCATCTGTGCTTCTAACTTTTGTTTCACAAATGGATCAAGATCGTCTGTTGAGTTTTGACGATTCTTTAGATCCTGTTTTCTTAGATCTGGTAGTTCTATTTTCCCCAGTTCATTACTCTGTGCATATCTTTGAGAGAACTCTTGAAAAGTAAATGATCTATGTCTTAATATCTGAGCTGCGATTGCACGAGTAGTTTCAATCTCAAGTGTCATTGATGACTGCTCAAAGACAGACCAATGATTATGCTTGATACAATATCTCAACAATCCTGCATAGTTTGGATTGTCTTGATTATTTGGATTAGAAACTCTGGCAATATGTGCCATAGTTTTCTCTGCATCAGGTGTGATGCTAATCAGTGATACTTGCATTAGTCTGAACCATCGTCATACATTTCATCATAGTCGAGGGCTCTTGCTGCCACTGCCTCATTATTTTTATAGGCATTTACATCTGAATAAACTTCAGACTCCAACTCCTCTACGATTTCTTTTAGAGCCATAACCAGAACTTTAAGTTTTGCTTTGTTCATAAGATTACTTTTCAGCTAATTATAATATAAAAAAAGAGGGGTGTAAACCCCCTCTGTTTTATTTTTAACTCTTGCCATACAAGAGTCGTGCTTCAGCGTAGATGATCGTGAGAAATACAACGCTTGCAGCGAGAATTTCTGCGGTGATCAACATTACACACCTCCAGTTACTTTTTTAGTAACTTTAAGACCACGATACATTAGTTCGTGTCTCTGACGCTGTGCGTTCTCTGCGAGAACTTTAGCGTTGTACTCATCGGTGTCATACTCGACACCACGGTAAGTGACTTGTGCCATTTGGTTTCTCCTGTTGGAATTGGGTTGATTAGACCGTTCCTTCAGTCGGCTTTTGCGTCTCCCGAAGGAGATGAACGAACCCGTTCCGAGTCGGCTTACTTGCGTCTCCCGAAGGAGATGAACGTAAAGGTATGTTAGCATACCCTAACTATATATGCAATCAATTGTGTATTTTGCTACACAATTTTATGTTTTCTTAACTTTTCTGGATCGGATTACCGAATTTATCAAGTAGTCTGATCTGATTTAAGTTAGATTTTTGTCTTTTCTTTATTTTTTTATATTCTTTTATCAGTTTATCAACCTCTGCATTAGATATATTGACCTTCAACTCTTCATCTTTATTATCAACAAAACCTAGACCACTCTTCTCCGACTCCTCCTTGGTATCAATATAATCATTGATTCCTTCTTGAATCTCATCTCTGATTAGTGCATTTATTTGTGCTCGGAGTTCTTCCTCTTTCATCCTCTTCTACCTTTCTTTTTCTTTTCTTTTGTCTTGTATCCCCACATTGATGGATTGATGTTTCCATGACCAAAATCTATTCCTTGAAGAGATTCTTTGCCAAACTTATCGTAATATAAATCAAAGATGTTTACTTTCGACCCTCTACACAAATCAAAATGAACCTTATCTTTAACTTTGTATGTGACTATCATAGCATCACTAGGATAGTTTGTTTTTCGTAACTGATCTTGATTGGCATTCTCCACCAGTAACTCACATCCATATTCTGCAATAGCATCCTTCTCTTTCTTATCCCATGTGGGTATAGCCATTGGTTTCTTAGTTTCAGTTGTCATGATCTATCACTCCACTTGATATCTGGAAATGCTTCGGCAATGATATCTTGTGTAAGTTTATATTTCTCAGTGAGATTCTTATCTTTTACAAGACATATAATCTTTGCCTCTTCTGGATGAAGACCCTCAAGCATCTGAATAAACATAGTCTCTCTACGAAGAGCAGACAAACTATCATTACCACCTTTAATAAAATGGAAAAGATTCTTCCACTCTCTACGAAGAGAAGTATGATCTGTTCCTATGGGAACTTCATTCTCTTTATAAGGAACTTGACCTTCTGGAACAGCAGATATAACACTACTATCAAAGTTCCATATTAAGATAGCAGTGAGAGAATCATCACGATACTTTTTTAGTTCTGCTATTTTCTTTGCTTTTGTTTTCTGTTCCTCTACATGATCTAAGATTTCATGAATGAAAGGATTAGGTGGAAGTTCTACTCTCTTAACTATCTTCTTTGTTTTGATAGCTGCTGATCCTGCGGGAGTTCTAGTCTTCCTCGTCGTCTTCGGTGTTGTCATAATCTTCAAAGCGTACTGCTAAAATTTCATCTGCTGTTAAGTTACCATTTTCATCAAACATCTCTGGATGTGTATACACTGTTTGAGGTGTAGTTTCATATGAGTGTTCTCTTGCTACCCATCCTATCACACCACCCACTAATAATGCAAGGAATGTAACTACTGTTGAAAGAGAAAGAGTTACTATTAATGTTTCTGACATGAGAACCTCCAGAGATTATTTTTTTGTTATGTTAAAGATGATAGTTATATCTCTCTTGAAGATAGAGAACTTCATCTGGAAAGTATTCGGTTTTGGTTTTGGTGGCCTCCTATTCCTAAGTAACAGTTCAACACCTTTATTGATCTCGGTGTTTGAGTTATTTAGAGGGCTTTCTACCTCTTTTTCTGTCATTGCTATACTTGTATGCGTCGTGAAGTATTGATTCAAGATAAGTGCTTATCTTTCTTGCTTGAGGTTTAGGTATGTGACCATATCCCTCACGCAGTTGTGAATGTAAGTTGTCTTTACCTCCTTTAATATATTCTTGGAGATCTTTGATAGTAGTTACAATCTCTTCTGCAGTTGAACTGTTTAGGAATTGATCTACCTCTACCTTCTTTGCTCCTTTTAATTTTAAATACTCATAGAAGTTTAGCACAAATTTCTTGTCGAAGGCAAGTTCTATTGCCTTTTCAACATCAAAGTATACCTCTTCAAAATATTGTGACATTGCATCATACCAGATTTTTTTCTTGTAAATATTCTACAGTTTGAACACAACCTCCAAGTTTTCTTCCATTAACAACTACTTGTGGGAAAGTAGATCCCTCCCCAAACTCACTGATAAAACCTTCTCGGTCAAAGTCTTTATCTAATTTATAACTTACGAAATTTAGACCCGTCATCTCCAATACTTGTTCTACCTTCTCACAATATGGGCAACCATCCTTTGTATATACCGTAAAGTTACGACTCAATACTCTTTCTTCTGGATCTAGTTTTCCATTCATTAGACTCCTCCAAATTGTTCTAGTGTTTTTTTGTAGTCAATATCAAATAATTCCAAACCTTTATCAGTAAGTATGTGATCATACATTTTTTCAAATACAGTAGGTGGCATTGTGCATATGTCAGCACCTTGTGCAAATGAATGCTCTACGTCAGCAACTGATCTGATTGAAGCAGAAAGTATCTCACATTTATCATAAGGCAACACTTCTCTAATACGTTTAATTAGATTGCATCCACCAAACCTCTGGTCATCTACGCGACCCACGAATGGTGAAATGTATGTCGCACCCGCTTTAGCGGATAAAATCGCTTGTGAGGCACTGAATATCAAAGTGACATTAACTCTTATACCACGATCAGAGAGTTCCTTACAGGCGATTAGGCCCTCCCTAGTGCAAGGAACTTTAATTGTAACTACATCTTGAAACTTGTTTATCAGTCGATCTGCCTCTTCAATCATACCTTTAGCGGTATCAGAAACAACTTCCATACTAATATCCTTCACACCTAGTTTTGCTAGATCAAAGTAAACATTGTCTGGTTGTTGACCACTTTTCATAATCAACGATGGGTTTGTCGTTACTCCATCGATCAAACCAGTTTCGATGAAGTGTTTGCCGATGATTTTAACATCAGCAGTGTCAAGGAAAATTTTCATTTTGTTCGTAAGGATCTTTTTCTTTTAATAATTATTCTATCATTCTTATAATCAGCAGTGAAATCTAGTGGTTCGTCATGATCCCAACATAATTCCCCATACAAGGCATTGAGTTTTTCCATATCTTCATATAGATCAGTTGGCTCTTCCATGTTTTTACTAGTTTCTCTGTAGTAATTATATTAAAAATATTTTAACACACATTTATTGTATTGCAAGTTACCAATCTGGATAACCCTCAACAATTGGTGGTGGTTGTTTTCTACTTTTAATAATTCTTTTGATAGTGCACTCCTTACACTCATAAGAATATGACGATAACAACTTTACATTTTTATGAACACGATAGAAAGATTGTAAGAGATTCTTTCTCTCACGACAGACTCTGCATGTTCTTTCCTCTAGCAGAAGATGACCAAGTTTTAGTTGTTCGTCTAGATCCATAAAAAAAGAGACCCTACACTAGTTAGGGTCTCTGATAAGTTCCGACTGTAGAGACACACGAAAGGTCTCAGTCGTATTTATAATGCGTTACCACGAGGTAATACTTCCTCTGGGAACACAAAGTTCTCATGTGGTTGGTCAACAGATGACATCCATGCTCTCATACCTTCATTAAGAAGAATGTTCTTAGTGTAGAAGGTTTCAAACTCTGGGTCTTCTGCTGCTCTTATCTCCTGAGATACAAAGT
>Ga0208749_1000152_pt1 | contig 16932 bp, 14 predicted proteins | sample Knorr_S15_td_DCM_FD_185601 | JGI IMG/M metagenome (GOLD analysis project Ga0208749, IMG submission 185601) | Marine microbial communities from Southern Atlantic Ocean transect - Knorr_S15_td_DCM_ad_63m_LV_B (SPAdes) (version 2) | ecosystem: Environmental > Aquatic > Marine > Oceanic | place... | reverse complement strand
ATGAAAAGTAAAACCTTTCTGTTGTAGCTCTGCACATTTTAAAGCTCGAACTAATTCATAGTCGAGTCTCATTTTCTCTTCTTGTCTCTTAGCAATAGACTTACATTGGTTTATAGATTCTCTATCTAATGGAACCATAAAGTTAAGCTGGAAACCCCAGTTCTCTCCTTTAGTGTAACTCTCTTGCCTAAGACTTTGAAGGTCATCATTCCATGTTCTAGGTTCTGTATGATTACCCATATAGAATGGTGAGAAGGTCATCGTACTCCCGTTACAGCTTATATTAGGACCAAAGTATTGTCTACTTTGAGCACCATTGTTCTGAAATTGCACTGCCTGATTGGTCACGTTGCCAGTAGCAGCGGCCACGGGATTAGATGTATTGTTCGTTTCGCCTTCGGCGTAAACAGGACTTCCTATTGAGAGAAGACCGATAAGGAAGTAGTAGTAGCGTTTGTAGTGATGTTTCTTGTCACGTCTATTTGCTCTATTACTCCTGCAGCTCTGGTAACTGTCTCTAGCTGGAATGCGTCTCCAGCTGTCTGAACATCGAATACCGTATCTGTTGCTGTTATTCCTCCAGATGTTGCAGAGGTTGCTGTAACATTGCTTCCAGTCCAGCTGTCTAATTTGCCACCAAACACCTGAGTCTGGATAGTCTCTGTTACAGTTTGAGTTGTTGTTGTCGTACTGTTCATCGATCCTTGGGTGAACTGAGGCGTGACAGTATTTGCTCTCGCTACTGCGGGTGACAACAGAGCTAAGAGAATTAACCATTTTTTCATGCTTTTGATGTAGGTTCTGGTTTCTTTGCCATAGGACATTCAAGTGTTTTGCTATTATTACTTTTACCAGTAGTCAAGCCGAAGGTGGCGAGTGCTCCCGTAAATACGCTGGCGACAAAAGTTATATCGCTATTGCCAGACTTCTTAACCATTGGTATATCTACGTAGTTCATAGTAATAATAAAACCTGACCACACCACTACGCCAAGTCTAACAAAAGTACCTAAGATTTCTATTTGATGTTCCTTATCTTCAGCAACATCTTTTAGTTTACCTATTAGTCCTTTTCTTTTTTCTTCTGGTGGTTTTCCTTCCATTTGTTAATTTTACCTTGAATGAATTTTTGTAGTTTCTTCTTTATTTGATCAAAGAATGGTGTAGCTAGGGTGGTGGTTGCTACTGCTGCCACAGCTGCATAAGTTGCAGTTGCTACTACTTCAGCAGTTGGCAGAGGTAACTGTATATCTAATACAGGTATATCCAGCTTAGGTGGGTCTGGAGTTTCAGTTTCAGTTTTTATTTCTTCCGTACCTTCTGGACGTTCAAGATCGCTAGGTGGAACAATTATCATTTTATATGATGGAACATCAGCTGTAGGTAGAGGGATGGATATTGTTTCGTATGTCTGTGTATCTGGAATGTTTATGGTGGGTAGTTCCACTATTTAGTATCGTCAGTTTCTTTTTGCCTATCAGCAGCAGTTTTTACTATGCCTAATGTATAAGCTTGTGTCACCTGTGCATCTTCGCCTGTAGCAATAGCTATTGAATTAGCATTGCAATGAGTAACTAATGTAGAAATAATTTCTTCTTTAGCTAATTTTGCTCTAACTTGTGCAGCATTTGTAATCCAAGTATCTACATTAAGAGCTGTATATTCCATAGACTTTTTTTCTGTGTCTGTCAGAGTGATTGTATAATCCATGTTTTTAGAAAGTATTATATTTTATAAGAAATTATCCTAGAAAATGACCTGAAATCATGCTTTCACTTCCAACGTGCCAACCTTCGTTACCGTAGAAAGTTACATAATCACTAGCAGCAAGGGTTACAATACCACTACCAGAGCAATGGTAATATTTAGCACTTCCAGTATTATGAAAATAATTGTAAATCATATTAATAGTATTACTATCATTAATTCTTAAATAAACATATCTAGTACCATCAGTTGCATTGTCATCTAAGAGAAGACTAATAGAGAAAAAATATGTACCAGCAACAGGTGCAGTAAATCGTCCGTTGGAAGCATTGTAATGACTACTAGAAAGTATAGCATCTTTAAATTCCAAATCTCCATCATTTGTCATCCTAGAACCAGAATGAGCGTTATCAAGTTTTTTATAGCAAAATGCTGGATGATTAGATTTAGTTACATAACCATCACTTGTGATACGCATACGTTCTGTCATAGACCCGCCAGAAGGTCTAGTTTTAAACATCATTAAACCTTCATTATTAGCATTACTTACATTTTGAAAAGTTATTTCAGATGTTCCTTGACCACCAGCGTCTAAATTTTGTATAGACATGGTTGTATTTGCGTTGTCAGAGTTATTCTTCAACATTAAATAACCACCTTGACCATTCACATTACCTTCCAAAATCATATTGGCTTCACCATCATGCTGAACGTGTAAATTAACCCCACTATCAGGAGTGGTACCTATTCCTACGTTTCCAGACGAATCTATACGCATACGTTCTGTTACTGTAGGAGTTCCAGTAGTAGCTGCTGCATTGGAAAATTTAAAAGTTCCATCAACCAAACTTACTATTGCTCCTTCATTAGCACTACCTGTGTTAAATACTTGATAAGTTCCACTTGTATCAAAATATAGATTATGGGTTAAATAAGTTTGACCTGTTGTTGATAAAGCAGCATTAGCACCTAAAGTAGCTTGATTTCCAATTTGTAAAATATTATGAGCAAACTGTGCAGTTGGTGTACACCCTATACCAACTCTTCCAGACGAATCTATACGAAGTCTTTCCGAAGATGAATTTGTGAAAAATTTTATATTTCCAGCATCTGCTGGATTATCAACGACAATATCTAAATCTCCATCTGTATTATGCTGTAAATACGAATAATCTGTACCTGATGCATCTCCATTTGAATCACCATCTAGAACCAAAGACGCACTACCAGCATTAGTAGATCCAATCGTAATAACAGGAGCACCTGTCGTTGATAAAGTCAAAGTTGATCCATCAAAAGTTAATGCTGACTCACCATTTAAAGTACTAGCAGTACCAGAGCCAGTAATAACTCTGTTATCTGCGTTGTTGTTTATTGTTGTTCCACTTGCATCTTCAAAAGCTGGAGGTGAACCAGCTCCTGTTGATGTTAGTACTTGTCCGTCTGTTCCCGGACCTACTGCTACTGGATCTCCAGAAGCATCATATGTAATTATTTGACCATCTGTACCACCAGCCATTTTAGCAAGGGTAACTGCGTTATCTTCTAAACTTACCTTTGCTGTATTAGCCGTTCTTTCTGTATTTATAGCGTTAGCTAACTTATCTGTTGTAACAGCATCATCAGCTATAGCTCCTGTTTTTAATTGTGTTAATGCCATTAATCAGCTGCCTCCGCTGTGTTTGTCTTTGCCCATTCAAGGTACTCTTGGTAGTCGGTGTTTGCTTCGTTTTTTGGTATTACAGCACCATCTTCTTTTCTTAAAATAAATTCTATAGGTTTACCAACCATTGAAGGTTCAGTATGGTTTCCTAGTAATTTGTAAGTATATGACATAGTTTAAAGCTCCGCTGATGCTTGAAAAGCACTTAAATAATATGAATCGCTATCATTATAAGCACTGTTATTATATGCTTTAAAGTGAGAAGTTGAAACATTAAAATTGGTAAAACCAAGTGTAGTAGTTGCCCAAGTCGCAGTACAAGTTGGAGTAGCTCTCATAGTTGTAGGAAATTCGACAAGTGACATTTTATAACCTGAATGATATTGATAAGCAGGTTGTAAACTACTACCAGTTACATCTGGTTTATAAAAGTACCTCTGACATAAAGCAAGCTCCTGACCATACGACCTATGTTCAAAATCTGTTGCCACGCTGCCTACTTCTAATTGAAGTCCTGTTATTTCATATGTTGCATCATCAGTTGTCCACCATGTTGTCGCCATGTCAAATGAATGTTTAGGATTTGACCAAGCTGACCAAGTGTCCATTGCGAGTCCAGTAGTTGTATACGTTGTTCCTATATGAGGAAAAAACATTAATCTTACACCTTGACCATTATCATTATCAAATTGCACATTAGAATTGCCGGGAATTGTTTTAGTTATTTTTGTCCACGTGTTAGCAGATAAAGTACCAGTTGTCATATTATAAACTTGACTTGTACCATCTATTGTTCTAAAAGTAGCTGGGAAAGCCTGTGCAACACTTGATTTTATCCAAAAAGACAACGTTACATAACTTGAACTAGATGTATAATCCCAACCACTATTTGCTAAATCTTGAGCTTCAATAAAATAATCAACTTGGATATGATCTGCGGCATCGGTAGCTGTTTGGTTTCCGTTTGTTATTTTAAATGCTTTTCTAAATCCAGCTTGATAGGCTGGTGTTCCACTTGCAACATCAACTTGTGCCTGTGTAGCGTTTTCATCAGTACCTCCAGAACCTAGTTTTATACGATCTACAGTTTGATAACTAGTAGATGTAGATGACGTACCACGTTGAGCCACGTTCATAGCTCCGTTAATTATTATATTTCTATTACTTCTGTTAGTTATATTCGCTGTACACGTTCCATCGCTTGCCAACGTTATGGCATCGCTTGATGCGGAATTGGAACGGATTCCGTCTACTTTTAATGTACTCATAATGTAACCTCCTTAATCTGAGCATCTGTGGGTTTTGTAAGACTAGGATGATTCCACGATTTTATAAATGCTCCCTTCCCATCAGAAAGGTCAGTAAGGTGAATAGTTCCTGTATTAATATGAAAATCTGCTTCACTTAATGAAGGGTGAATTTTTAAAATTCTTGCTACTAAAGTTCCGTCTGTAATCATAACGACCTCACCCAATGTGCTTCAAAATGAGTTTTATTTACATTATCTCCTCCTATAAATTCATCACCACCACGATTATGCCAAACTTTAAGTTGTAAATAATCTGAACTACCATTCATCTCTACCAAACCACTTGGAACACTACTCCACCAATCTTGCTTATCAATATGGATTATATGTTTTAATGTTTCTGTAGTGTTTTTAAATATCATAGCTGTATAGTATTTATTATTAGTTGCCGAAGATGAAGTTGACCACATTACATGTGCTTTAACCCAATAATAACCAGCAACATTAGGTGTGAATATTCCAGTAGAAGTGTTGTAAGCTGACCCAATATCATAAACTTCTGTATTACAAATTATATTTGTTGTGGTACTAGTTGCAACCGTAGCAACCGTAGCACTACTAGAATATGCTTTAAAAGAGTTTCCATAATTTGAAGCAACTATATTTCCATCAGCACTTCCATCAACAGTTAATGTCCTATTAGCAGCAGGGTTACTGGATGGTGCAGCAATACTTACGCTGTTACCACCCGAATGTTTTAATTTTAATGAACTCATCCTGCCTCCAATGCTGCTACTCTAGCTTCTAAAGCTTCTCTTTTAGCAACTTCTTCTTGTAGTGCAGCAGTAAGTAATGGTACAAGTTTACTTTGATCTATTGCTTGATAAACAGGGTTGTTGTCAGAATCTACCTCATCTTTTGTTCCATTTATAGCTTCTGGAACTGCTGTTACTTCGTGTGCTAAAAATCCATCAACTGTTGTTTTTGCATCAGCTTTAAAATTAAATCTTGATGGTTTAAGTGTTTTTAATCTAGTTATACCATCAGATATAGCAACTACGTTTTCTTTTAGTCTGTAATCAGAACTTGTATCATAATTAGTAGTACTTCCATTCATTCTGACAGAACCTATATGTCCATTAGAATTTCTAAAAGTTATTGCATAATGATTTTGTGCAGTATCTTGACGTACTTCAATTGGTACTACTGGATAAGCACCTACAACAGCTAATTGAGCAGAACTACTATCCTCTATAGTCGTAGTATTTATCATAACTCGACCAGCCGAATTTATACGCATACGGTCACCACCACCACCTCTGAAGTCCATACATCTTCTGTCAGCAGTAGTTCCATGTGACTCGTGAGTATATCGAATACCAGCTTCATAGGAACCACCTGTTCCTGTTGTTCCAAAATATATGTTTGATTTTCCAGTGTTAGGAGACAGTATTGTTATTCCACTTTGATCTTCTCCTGTTTCAAACACAGCTAAGTTTGCTGAAGTATCAGCAGTTACTGATCCAGCAGAAGATTTATGGACATGTAAATTACCATCTGGACTTGTTGTACCTATACCTACCTTTCCAGACGAATCTATACGCATACGTTCTGAGGCATCAGTTGAAAAGTATATATGGTTTGAAGCATGATCATATCCTACAACCCCTCTATATTCATCAGCACCACTTGTGCCATCAGAAAAGAATATTCTTCCACCCTCATCTGTATCAGAACGCAAAGTTATTCCACAAACTTCTCCATCTGTTGCTGCAATGGTTAAATTATCACCACTTGTATGTCCTTCTGTAGTGGTTCCTAAAAGTAATCTTCCAGCACTATCAACAGTTGCTCTAGTCGTTCCACTTGTATTTATATTGACAGTATCAGTACCAAAACTGACTCCTGTATTAGTATCGGAACCTTGTACGGCTGGTGTAGAAGCTGAACCATCAACTCCGGCTACACCAGTTGTTCCATTAATTGTAATTGCCATAGTTTTAAACGATTGTCCATATTTCTCCAGAGCCAACCGTTACAGTTACTCCGTTGTTAATTGTTATAGGACCAAATGATCCTGCGTTATGATTGTTTTGGATGGTGTAATCATGGGTAACTGTATTCTCGTTTTCCCAAAAGATCTTATTAGCATTACTGTTACCACCAGTAGCACCAGCCGCAGCGTTCTCCCAAGATATATCAGTACCATCTGATTGGAGAACTTGTCCGTTAGAACCTACAGTTAAAACTGCTGGATTACCAGATGAATCTCCATATATAATCTTACCTCTAGCAATTCCTGCCATCTTAGCAAGAGTAACTTGATCGTCTGCGATGTGTGCAGTGTCTATAGAGCCGTCTGTATAGTGTTCAGAGTCTATTGCATCATCAGCTAGTTTTGCACCTGTTACAGCGTCAGCTGCGAGCTTACCTGTGGTAACGTTTAAATCTGCAATATGTGCTGTATCTATACTTCCGTCAGTGTAATGTTCTGAATCTATAGCATCGTCTGCTATCTTCGCTCCTGTAATAGCGTCTCCTGCTATCTTAGCTGTAGTAACATTAGCATCAACAATACTTGCTGTAACAACTGCATCACTTGCTAGTTTAGCTGCGGTTACTGCATCATCTGCTATCTTTGCTGTTGTTACGTTAGCATCAGCTATCTTAACTGTAGTTACTGCACCACTTGCAATCTTAGCTGCACTTACTGTACCGTCTCCGGGAGTTGTAATAGTTAAAGCAGATCCAAATTGTACTATAAATACAGAGTCTCCACTTGCTAAGTTAGCACCAAAGACAATAGTATTAGTATCCACTAATGCAAAACCTTCAGCTGGTGCAGATGTGCCTGTATTGGCTTTCTGTACTACACCATTAATACTTACAAGTAATTGAGCTGCACTTGTTACACTAGCACCAGAACCTGAGTTACTAGATTCTCTGAGGTCGTATGTAGCTATACTACCATCTAAAGTAGGTGATCCTGTTCCACCAGCTGGACATAAGAATAGATATTTAAAATCTCCAGTAGATGTAACCTCTTTCCATGCTGATGTAGTGCTATCATACACCTTCATCTTATCAGCATTGGTATCATATACTAAATCACCTTCATCATTATTAGATCCGGGTTCTCCAGCACTTACACGATAACGAGCATTAAAATCATTAATATCATCAGAAAGTTGTTTAACATCAGTTTCAGCTGCTAATAGTTTATGATAATTATATGTTTGACTAGATCCAGTAGATGTAACCATGAGACCTACACCTGAAGCTAAAGTCTCTCCATATAAACTGGATGGGAAATTATTAATTGTTACGTTATCAGACCCGTTACCTGCTGTTCTAGCAGTAGTAGATACACCACTACCATTAACAACAATACCAGCAGCGTCTGAAATACTAATTACAACACCTGAACTAGGTTGAGATGTTGGAAAGTTATCTTCATCTGCTATAACTTCTAATCCACCAATAGGTGCAATCTGTGCTGCAACATAATCTACCACAGCTCCAGAGGTTGGAATGTGGGAGTCACTATCAGATATAGTTGTTTGTTCACAACCTATCTTAGCAATACTAATTGCATCATCCGCTATCTTAACTGTTGTTACGTTAGCATCTGTTATTTTACCAGTAGTTACAGCGTTAGAAGCTAAAGCTGTATCATCTACAGAACCTGCTGCGTAATGTTCAGCATCAATAGAGTCAGCTGCATAATGTTCTGAATCTACAGCATCATCGGCTATCTTAGCTCCAGTAATTGCGTCAGCAGCTATTTTAGCTGTTGTTACATTAGCGTCTGTAATCTTAGCAGTTGTAACATTCGCATCAGCTATCTTAGCAGTTGTGACATTTGAATCAGCTATCTTAGCAGTTGTAACTTGAGAATCAGCTATATGTTCAGTATCAATAGATCCTGCTGCATAGTGCTCAGAATCAACTACATCATCAGCTATTTTAGCTGCAGTTACTGCATCGGCTGCTATCTTAACAGTTGTTACAGAACTAGAAGCTAAATGAGCTGCATCGATTGAACCATCAGTATAGTGTTCAGAATCTAAAGCATTGTCAGCTATCTTTGCATTGGTTATAGCATCTGCTGCTATCATACCTGTAGCAACTGTTCCACTATCTCCTGTCGTTACTACCGTACCTGTAACGTTAGGTAAGGTAATAGTCCTATCAGCTGTAGGATCAGTAACGGTAAGAGTAGTTTCATAAGCATCATCTGTTGCACCTTCAAATATAATTGTCTGGTCTTCACCTATTGTTAGGTGACCTGTCATCGTACCACCAGTAGAAGATAACTTCTGCTCGTTGTATTCCATCGCCTTCCGCATTAACTGCAGTTGGTTATTATTTAAATCACCAGATGTCACTGAAGATCCGGGTGTAAAGGTTGCTCTTGGTGTAGGAGCACCCATATCCGTTTCAGGTCTTATTATAATAGTACCACTAGACAAATTAGCTCCACCAATATGTATGGTTTTAGCTGTTGTATCTACTGAATATTCTCTGGGTGAAGCGGATTCATTGATTGTAGACGCTGTATATGTGAGTGCTACATTATCTAATTCAACTACTACTTCAGTCCCTTTGAATACCTCAAAACTCCCTGAGTAGCTATATGTGTTTGCAGCTCCGGTATTAGCGGAGTATGCTTTTGTTACTTTTGTATGTGCCATTTAGTTATTTCGGGAATCTAGGGATTTCTTTTTTAGGAAAGCTTAACTCAAGAATTTCATTTCTATTTTCTCTTGTACGAGTTGTATGTCCATCTTTTTCTGATTTTAATTCTTGTAAAGCTGAATATCCCGGATGCTCTGGTTGATTTAGTTTTGCCCAAGCTTTAGATCTAGCTTGGTTCATAACATTATCTATAAGAGTATTATGTGGATAGGTACTAGGATTAATATCATAAGAAGCTGGGTTGTTTACATTTGCTTTCATTTCAGCCATAGACTTTTTAACATCTTGTCTTGTAGCTAAATAATTTAAAGCTTCTTCTACATTTTTAAACTTCTTATATCCTACTGTTATAGGAACTGTACCTATAGCATTTTGAAAATGTGCTCTTACTTTTGCACTCTTAGTAAATGAATATCCACCGTAAGCATATGTAGTAGATTTTAAATCATAATTACTATCTAACAGTAAACGTCTACCGGGTGTATCATTTCTAACATCCATTTGAATAGGAGATATAGCATTAAATGATCTACCAATAATATTCCAATTTCTAATAGGCTTACCATTTAGTATATCACTTTTTTCTGGTAATTTATCTCCAGCTAAAGGTTCTAAGAATTGGTTTCTATTTCTAATAGAAGACCACATATCAGAGTTTAATTCTTTCATGTGTGGGTTAACCCATTTACCAAACTCATTACGCATACCAGCTAATGGTATACTATTATTCATAATATTACCAGCTCCTTTTTCCCAAGCTCCGGGTTTAAATTGAGCCATTTGCATCATTTGATCTAAACCAGACATATATGTTTTACTGGTTAAACCTCTACCAACAACAAACGCTACAGCTTGTAATCTTTTTTCTGCCCATTCTGAACCCATAAGTTCCATGTTATCACCAATATCAGCAATAGCAGAGAATATAGTGTTATAAGGTTCTAAACCTGAGTAATCAAATCCTACATCACCTACGTAAAAATGATTAGGTTTCCAACCAGCATTTATCCAGTTTTGTTTTAAACCTTTATCAGCAGGACCATTACCTGTTAGTTGTCCAGCCATATACATACCTGCAAAGGTTGTAACTGTAGCTGCACCAACTGCTTGTCTACCAGCAAATAAGTTTCTAGCGTTAGCTAAATCATTAGCATTGTCAATACCATATTTACGTAATGCTGTAAAATCATTACCTGTGTGTCTAAGAATATCAATGGATTCTTTATGTAATGCACCTAATAAAGGTGTATTTTTGTAAGTAAAGTTTAAACCATTAATACCAGTTCTAGCAAATAAATAGAAAGGTTGGATTAAAGGTTGTTTTTTAAATACTTGATCTAAATCTTTTGCCCATCCTTTTAATTCACTTGTTAAAGTTATTTCTTCATATTGTTTTTTAAGCCAATTATCAGCTCCAAAATCAATATCACCTTCTTTATTTAAAAAATTCTTATAATAATTATCTTCAGCATTTTTCAAAATATTTGGAGTTAATTTATTGTAATCACCACCTGCAGTTTCTAAAGCTTCTCTAAATCCTTTTTCTTTAGCTCGTGTTCTAGCCATTAACCATTTAAAAGTATCATCAATAGCAGACATCGCACGTGGAGACCATGTAAGTAATTTATTATTGTTTAAAGTTCTTGCAATATTAGCCATATAAAAAGCTGCTTTATCTGCATTTGTACCATTACGTTCAGTCCATTTAGCAAATAAATGCCAGTTTTGATCACCTCTAGTTGGACCTTCAGAATATCTAGTACGAATATCGGCAATATCAGCATTCCATTTAGCTTTAAAATTTTTTCTAAAAACTGTAAGTGATTCAGGTATTAATTCAAACATACCTTTTAATTTAGCTACGGATGCTGTTCTACTTGCAATATCACCAGTAAAAGGTGAGCGTAAAGTAGCTCCAGCAGCTTCATTAATAGCGTTTAAGAAAGAGTTAGTTGTTGTACCTAATAAAGCTCGTAACGGTGTTTTAGGACCACTTAAAATGCTATTTACCATAACACCTCTAAGTTCAGATAATAATGCACCATTATTTATTTCACCAGCAAATTCACCACCACGTATTTTAGATCGCATCCAATTATCAAAATCTTTCCAATTATGAATATCATTTGAAACTTTAAATACATCTAATATACCTTCAGCTAATTCATCTGAATCACTCTCTTTTAATACTTGCAGTAATAATCTAACACCATCTCTAGTTTCTTCACCAAATCGTAACTGTTCAGCAAAAACCAGTTCATCAATTTCTTTAATCATTTTAGGTGTTAGTTCACCATTAGATTCTAACATTTTTTTAGTAGCTAGATTCCACTTAAATTGAGTTTTTTTAATTTCAGTTAAACCCATGACTAAGTTTTTAGCGATGTTAGACATACCTCCACCTTTAGCAAAGATATCTCCTTTACCAAGTACTTCACCTGTAGCATCTGCATAAGCTCTTAAACGTGTCATTAACGAATTAACAACAGCATCTTTAACTTGTAAATTTTCTATAACCCATTTTTTAGTATCACTTAATTTTTCACCGGGTTTGAATTTCATTTCTAAAAACTCTTTTGGCCAAAAGTCTTCAGGACTTAAAGATGCAGCATCTCTACCTAAAATTTCTTGAATACTTGCTAAACTACTATTAGATAGATTTTTTAAGTTACGATCTAAAGGATTTAATGCTTGTAATTTTTGTGTAGCATTAACTTTCTTCCAATAAGCATCTGCTGCTTGTTTATTCCAAGGATCAGGAATACCAGATTTAGAAAATTCAGCTCTTTCTATTGGTGTAAATACGTCACTTGTAATACCACCTTCAATACCTACTTGACCTCGAATTTCATCAAATTGATCTACTACATCATATATATCATCTCGTATACCTACAGAACCTTGTCCTGCTACACTTTGAATATTTTTATGATCTCCAAAAGTAGAATCTAATTCACCATCAGTTTCCCAAGGATCTTTCCATTTACTGGCTGGTCCTTCTTCTACTATCTTTTTCTGATCAAGTGCAGTATCAAATTTATCATTTAAAACTTGTTTTCTTTTTTTCCAAAAATTATCTATTTGATTTATGGGTTCCTTCATTTTAGCATTAGTACTAACTTGAATTCTTTGCCATAACTTTTGTGGTAATTTTGGTGGAATTTTGCTTAAAGCTTTACCGACTAGTGGAAATGCTACTGCATTTAAACCAGCATGAAAGGCACCTTCTGTGACGATTTCACCTTTCATAAAATCCCAATGTCTAGTCCAAGCATTATCTTGACCATTAACACTTTGTAGAGTACCAACGAGTGCTTCTGGATGAGCGTTTATTACACGTCCTAAAACTGGTTCGTCCCTCATAACTTTCATAGCATTACTTTGACTATCTACAAATAAATTTGTACCTATAGCTTCTACTGCAATTACTGAGGCTGTAGATTTAGCAGCGGTTAATCCATAAATAGTAGCACCTTTTGCACTAAATCCCAATCCTCCTGCTGTTATACCACTACCTATTCCAAATATTGATCCTCCTGCAATTACTGGAGCATATCTACCAACTTCAAATAAAAGTGGATCACTCCATGTTTTGTTTATAGGATTTAAAATTCCATACATGTAAGAAGATGGATCATCTTTTCTAAGAAGAAAATTAGATAGTTTAGAATCAGTTTCCACAAAAGATTCACCACTAAACCATGTACGAATATCATCCCATTTTTTTTCTTTAGGATTATCAATAATACTTGCTAGTATTTTTTCAGGTGCAGAAAATGCCATGTCTGCAGTTGTATTTAATCCTGCTGCTAGAGACTGTCTACTTTGTTCTAAACCTCCTTCTATAGTAAATGGATTTTCATCGAATTGAGTTAATATAGCTTTTCTACGTTGATGACGATAAGCTGCTTGTGGATTCAGTAAGAATCGACTTAATTGACTTGTACCACCCCATGGTGACATGGTTTGAAATCTACTAGCTGGGTCGATTGAACTCCCAATCATATCTAAGATTTGAGGTAATCTAGAAAATAAAGTTTTGTTTTCTAAAGACTCTAACCACATATCAGTTATTTGTCTATCTCGTTCAGGTGTGATTTCTAAACCAATTTTTTTAAAAAAAGAAACATCATAAAAATCAGAAAATGTAAATTCACCATCTCCATTACGATCATTAACTGCTGTTAATCTTTCATCATTTCTAATATTATTAACTAAATCCCATGTAGCTCCTACATTTTTTTGACCACCAAGTTGTTTATGTTTGTCCCAAAGTGCTACATCTTCTTCAGTCATAACTTGTCCATCACGAAAATATTGTTCAGCAAAATCAGCAGACAAATTATTTTCTGCTACTATTCTCTCCATATCATACAAACCTGTAATAGGATCAGCTTCATATTTTGGTTTCCATTTTGATGCTAAAGATTCAGAAGCTTTGGTAGCAACTTCTTCTTTCTTGTCATCAATAATTTGTCCAAGAGATTTCTTTTCTTGTGGTTGAGCAGTTTCAATTTGAGCTTCTTTTTCAGCTGCTTGTTCTGCAGGTGTTCTCCAATCTTCTTCTGGATATGCTTGTTTAATAGCTTCAACTTCAGCTTCATATCCTTCTGTTTCTAAATTTGCATCAGCGTTAGAAACAACATCAGCATTAAATTCTAATTCATCCATGTGTTTAAGTTCGAGGGATTATCCCAAATAGAAGTACCTATTCCATTTTTTATAGTATCGTCAAGTAGATTCTGAGCATATATTGAAGTTTCCAAACTAGGATAGTCCATAGCTCTAGCTATTTCTAAATCAATATTTTGAGTACCTCGTTCATTAGGAATTATCTCACCATTTTTATCTATACCTGTTGCTAAAGATATTGAATTTGGTCTAGATTGACTTAATCCATCAGTATAACCATTAGCTTTTAATTGTGCATCTACTATACCCCACCATCCGCCTTCTCTTGGATTTCGACCACGTGCTATACCTTTGTAATATGCAATAGCACCTTCATCCATATAAAGACCTCTGGGACCATATTTTTCAATATTTTCTTGGATTTTATTTATTTGTTTTTGACCATAATAACCACCAACTACTGTCTTAGTTACAGCAGATACGTCATTAGCTATTTCTTCTTTAGCTATTTTAATCTGTACTACTCTATGAGCACCGGGTTTTAAATCTTTTTCTACAGCTTGTCCAGCTTCTATATATTTATTACCAACTGTTTTAGTTTTAATTTCTTTTATAACTCCCATAGAATCAGGTATAGGTTGTTTAGTTTCTGGATCAATTACTGAATCAGCATGTAATGCATAATGACTAGCTACTGCTGGTTCATAACCCATTGCTACATATTTATTGTATTTTTCTGCATAATCAACTTTAGCGTTTTCAAGTGCATTTATATAATCTATACTTTTTTCATTACCTTTGATACCCATAGATGTCCAAACGGTATCTAAATTAGCTTTAATTTTATCTTCAGCACCAAACTCTTGTAGTGCTGCTTTTTCTAATTTAGTTGCTTTATCTCTATATTCTAAAGCAGCTTTAGGATGAAATGCATCTAATTGCTCATGACTGATATATCCGTTTTGACTAGCGACTAAAGCTTCAAGAGTATCTTTATCTTCTCGTTCATTTCGGTCACTAGCAGTTTCATAATTAGTAACGCTTGATGGAATAGTTAAACCTAATTCAGCAAACTTTCTTTTATATTCATTTACTTGGGTTGAAGTTAAATCTCCTTCCCTAGCTTTTTCAATAAACTCAACTTCTACACCTTTCCCAGCAGATTCTAAATTCTTTAAATCATTGTCAATCTTTTTCGTATAGCCATCTTTAATTTGTTGTTTTAAAGTAGCTGATTTACTTGGCCATTGTTGAGCGTATGTTGTACCTTTTTTAGCACCTAGTTTTTTAGCTAAAGCATCTGGCATTGGCTGATTCAATATATCTACAGCATACTCAGGATTACTTTGATTAATACCTTCTTGAACAATTAAACCTTCTAAAGCTTCCCATGCACCAGTATTACCTAATTGAACATTATTACCATCCATGGTAGCACCAGTTTTAACTAGGTAATGATAAATATCATCTCCTGTTTTTTCGCTAGTTTTCCATGTGAGTTCAGCTTTACTTCTAGTATTTGAAGATGCTTCTACGTTATATCTTTGTCTATATTTAGCTGTATTAGATTCTTTAGCTTTTTGTATAGCATCATTAACACCAGCTAATTGTAATAACTCTGGAGAAAACTTATCTAAACCTGCAGCTTTTTTAATATCATCTGCCACTATATTCATAGCAGCTTCTTTAAAAGGTAAACCGTGTATATTATTCTCGTGTAATTCTTTAGGTGTAAAACTCATGTTTTGGATCTTAATAGCTTTCTCACTATTAGCCATTGCATGGTTTAATTTATCAGGGAAAGATTCATTAAATACACGTAGTTTCTCTTTAGCAAAACCTACCTGTTCCCAAGGTGAAAGATGTGCTATACGGTCAGCATCAGGGTAAATGTCTGGACCTGACATTTTTAGCATCTCTGCTTTAATCTCATGATATCTAGTATCAGTTGCTGTTAACGTAGATAGTTCTTGTTCTAATTCTACTAATTTTTCAGAGCTAACATTTGATTGTTCTATAGCTGCTAACCTACCTCGTTCTTGTCTCTCTTTAATATCCTTTCTTCTCATCTCTCTAAGAGTACCTGAGAATTCAGTCAATTTATCACCTATTCTATCAGCTTCTCTAATACCACGTTGACCTTCAATTTGAGCCATGTTGGTACGTTGAGACATAGCTGTCTGAGCATTTCTGCGTTCAGCTGACCTAAGACGGTCGATGTTTCTATCGTATGATGATGACATAGTTATTCCGGAGCGTTAAATTCTTTCCAATCTTTATGAGCTTGTAACCCTGTCTGACCTAATCCTAATAGTAAGGAAGCGGAAGAGGGTTTAGCTTCTAACTCTGGAGCCATAGGTGTTGGTCCATGTATAGGAGCAAATCTAACAGCTTCATATGTGTCACGAGATTTAGCCGCAGACTGTTCTTTTAACATATCTTTACTTATTATTGATTCTTCTTCAGACATCATTAGCTTGTGCAATATTTGAGATTTTTTCTGTCCCAATTCTTTAGCACTTTTACCTGCTAATCTAGCTGCAGTTGCACCTGTTTGTGTACCTGCATATTCATTTTGATACATCTCTCTTACAGACTCTTCTAATTTCATATCTGCATCTGCAAATAATTGATTTAGTTTTACATCTTGTTGAGTCCATTGATCTACCATAGCTCTGTAAATATCATCTTGTTTGATATCTTCCAAAACCATATCATTACGATATTGAGCACGATCAAGCATTACTTCTCGATCATACAATCTGTTTTGTTCCTCAAAGTTACGCAATTTAGCACGGTTTCTACCTGCTACTGCTTGACCTTCGGCTTGATGAGCCATTACCTGACTACCTGCTGATAGTGCGGCTGTGGCTATTGTTACTGGTTCGCACACGGCAAAATTCTATAAAGGTTAATTTGTTAGGACCATGTTCAAGTTCCCGTAAGAACTTAAATCCTAGAAACTTTAGAAGTTTTAGATGAGC
>Ga0208749_1000151_pt1 | contig 16943 bp, 14 predicted proteins | sample Knorr_S15_td_DCM_FD_185601 | JGI IMG/M metagenome (GOLD analysis project Ga0208749, IMG submission 185601) | Marine microbial communities from Southern Atlantic Ocean transect - Knorr_S15_td_DCM_ad_63m_LV_B (SPAdes) (version 2) | ecosystem: Environmental > Aquatic > Marine > Oceanic | place... | reverse complement strand
TTATTTAAATAAGAATAGATTCAATTTTACAACGAAAATGCCGGGATATGTTTACTTCATAAGAGTTGGAGATCTTTATAGAATTGGTAGAACAGATGATCTTGATAGGAAGATTAAAAAATTAAACCCAGATGAACTGCTTACATCAATAATGACCAAAGAGCCAGAAACACTTGAGGCAAGATTATTAAGAAAATATAAGTCCCAAAGAATTCCTGAAACTGGATATTTAAAGCTCTCTAAAAGACAGATTGCAGAATGTAAAAAACAATTTGATGTAAAAGGTAGCATACCTCATACACTCGATGCCGAAGTGTCTATTACTTTGTTCGCATCTTTTTTGTTATTTCTTGTGAGTGGCTTAATTCTAAATTATTTAAATTTTGGATTTTTACAAACTATTTCTTATTCTTTCATTGCGGCATCATTTCCAATGGTCATTTTATTTATAACAGGTAGTTTTGGAGGATATTTTTCTGAAGATTTAGCCCCATTTTCATTATTGACTAATCGCATAAAGGGCTTTTTTATAGCAATTGCTATGCTTTCAATAGCTTACTTAGTATTACAACTAACTTAAACTTCGTAGTTACAATTTAAAGCAATTTCAAATGGAACTGATTGTGTTGGTAACTTAAGGATCGTAGAGCATATCTCAGCGATATCTTCAGGTTGAGTCATGTTCTTTTTATCTAACGATGAGATATTCTCAGCCATTTTGGTGTTAACCCAACTAGGACAAATTGCGCTAATCCTTATATTCTTATCCCATCCTTTGCTTTTCATTGTTTGACATAAACCCATTAAAGCAAATTTTGAGGAAGAATATGCTGCTAAATCTCCTTTAGATCTTTTGCCACTCATTGAGACTAGAACAATAATTCTACCTTTGCCTGAAACACACAAATGTTCCCAAGAAAGCCTACATAAATTCCAAATGCTTAAAAAATTTATATTTAATGTATTTAAAATCTCTTTCTCATCTCCATCTTTAAATAAGAAAGGCACTTTAGATAATACTCCTGAACAATTAATTACAGAATCAAATCCACCAAATTTATTTAAGGTATTACTTATCCATTTCTTAGCAGAAGATTTATCTAATGCATCATATTTATTAATGATTATTTTCCCTTCGGGCCATTTATTTGGGTCAATAATGCTTCCTTTAATAGATTCTATATCCCTTATTCCTGCGCTAATTCTATTACCTTCTTTTAATTCTCTATATGCGATATTTAGCCCAATCCCTCTGTTAGCCCCACTTATTAGTATGGTTCTCATTTCTTAAAATTAAATATTTGGAAGAATTATCCTGAGCAACATTTTAAATTCTTGACCGTGCATAATCATTAAACCTTTTTTTACACTCCATGGAGCTTTTATAAACATAATGCACATGGCAAATACAATTTCTCTCAAGGATAAAGTATCAGTAAGAAATCCATACCATTGCTTTTTAGGTAATTGGAAGAAACTTTCGAAAAATTCTCTTAATAGTTTCTCATCAAACCTCATTAGTTTTTCTAATCCAAATTGATAAAGTGATTTCTTTCGTATTAATTCATTGGACCATAAAGTTTCCCAGCCTCTTCTAGCAATATGGTAAGTACTAAGATTTTTATTTTTCATTGCTTCTGATATTGTTTTTGCTACAAGTGGGGCTCTTCTTAAGACGTTACCAATTAAGTACCCAGATGCAGGATGTACCATTGAAGCGGCTCCACCATAGCCAAGTATTTGTTGTTTGAAATCAGGAATGGGCATGTTCATAGGTAAAAACAAACCAAGTTCTTCATGCTGCATGCTAGTAATTGATATATTTCGATAAGAGAGCCTTTTTTCTAATCTTTCTTTTAAATTATCCATCGTTAAGGGATTTACTAAACCAAGAGATGTCTCTTCAAGGAAGTATTTCCCATCTCCCATATCCATAGCATATAGAAAAGTGGGAGGCTCCTTTTTTTGCTCTTCATTTAAATGATCATTCCTATAATCCATCAATACAAATTGTCCTTTTTTGAGCGGGGGTTTACTAAAACTTCCTACTATCCCATAACAAGTTTGGACTGCTAAAGGACCACATGATTTTAATTTAAGAAAAACAGGATCATATCCAGTTGCGTCTACGACTAATCTTGCTGAGTAAGTCTTACCGTTATTTGTGGTTACTGTGCTTTTGTATTTTTCGAAATGTATTTTATCTGCAAGACCTTCATGCCATTTAATAAAAGATTTATTACATTCATTTAGCCAGAAATTATGAAGTTTCTTTTTATCAAATAATCCATAATCTAAAGAATGTTCAGTAGCTTTGTTCTCAAAGTGATGTTCTTCTATAGCTCCATGCCCAAAAAAACTAACCGTATTTTTCCATCTATATTCAAGTAAATCCTGAAGTCCAAGCTGATCTACTTCTTCCCCCCAAATACCATAAGTATTTGGCCAAGGTTCGTTTGGACCTTTCGGAGAAAGAACTTCTACTTCTAATTTCTCCTTACCTAAAGCCGATGCAATTGCCATCCCTGCAGGTCCTGCACCCAAAACAAGCACATCTGGCAACCTTTCTTTAGACATTAAAAATAGATTTTGAAGTTAGAAGAATTCGAGACAAAAAATAAAATATTTGCTATATATTTTTTATAATTCATTCAAAATTTATAATGAGAATAAATTTAATAATAATCAAAATATTCAATTACTCGGGACTAAGTTTTAAGTGTTTTAACAATAATTTATAAGATTACAAAATTAAAAAAAACTAATCATAATTTTTTATTATAAAAACATATAGTTATATTGTTTATGTTTAAAGATAAAAATATTTTAATTACAGGAGGTAATTCAGGAATTGGTTTTCATGCAACTATTAATTTATTAAAGAACAACAATAATTTATATATTCCAATTAGATCTGAATTAAGAAAGGAACAATTTTTTGAAAAAGTTCAGAAATATTTTGATAAAAATTACTTTAATAAATATATAAATATTATTGAAAATATCGATCTTTCTGATTTAGAAAATATTAAAAAAGTTCAAGAATTTTTTATTAGTAAAAATGTTGTTTTAGATGTAATTATTTTAAATGCAGGATTGCAATATACTGGTTCTTATTATCCTAAAGTATCAAAACAGGGAATAGAACTTACTTTTGCTGTAAATCATCTTGCACATTTCTACTTAGTTAATTCTTTAATAGAATTAATGATTAACAAAAAAGAATCTAGGATCATTATTACATCATCAGATGTCCATGATCCTAGGAGTTCTGGAGGAAATGTCGGAAAGAAAGCAGGACTAAATAACTTAGTTGGTTTTAATGAAGAAATTACTGGCAAATTTCTCGAATTTAATGCTGATAAATCTTATAAAAATAGTAAATTATGTAATATTTTATTCGCAAAAGAACTTTCACGAAGATTACAAAAACTATCTAGTAATATTTCCGTCATTACATGGGCTCCAGGACTCGTAATCCCAAATGATGATTCGGGTTTCTTTAGATATAGTAAAAGTTTTAATCTCTTTGGTTATATTCTTTTTTCATATCTTGCAAAAAATATTTTAGGAATTTCTGAAAGTGTTGAACATGCTGGAGAATTACTTTCTAAGATCGTATTTGATTCAAATTATAATGATATTAGCTATATACATTTAAGTAATAAACTTGTATCTTTTAAAAAACATAAATTACTTGAAAGTAACGTTAGTAATGAAGCTAATAATACCGAATTGGCTTCAAAACTTTGGATTTCAAGTGAAGAAATTTGCCAATCACTTGGCTTTGTTACTTTCAATATTTAACGTTTGTGTTGGGAATGCAAACTCTATATTATTTGAAGTGAATTCTTCAATAATTCTTAGATTTATAGATTGTTGAGCTTCCATAGCAGCGAGGTAATTATTAGTAGGGATGTAATAGACAAGTTCGAAATTAAGACTAAAGTTTCCAAAATCTGTAAAGTGACATCTATCAAAAGATGCATTTTGAGTTTCTTCAACTATATTTTTTGTTATCTTGGGGATCATTCTCATAAGTGTTGGAGAGGTTTCATATACTACGCCCAATTTGTGAACTAACCTCCTTTGTTTCATTTGTGCATAATTTGAAATGACCCCATTTGTTAATGCACTGTTGCTAATTACTATTACCTCTCCATTAATACTTCTAATTCTTGAGGATCTTACGCCTACTCTCTCTACCATTCCCAAGACTCCTTCAGATTTTATAAAATCTCCTTTTTGAAAAGGTTTATCAAGTAAAATTGTTATATATTCAAAAAACTCTTGAACAGGATCTTTTAATGCTAATCCTGCCCCTATTCCTCCTGCACTTAGTAATGCCCATATTGCTGTCATTTTAACCCCTATATTTTGTAAGTAAAATATTGAACCTATAGTCCAAGTAAATGCCTTTATTAAAGGGGTTAAAGATGAAACCATTGAAATGATTGAGGAATCATTAATCTTTGATGTGGATTCTGTTAAAGATTTAATTAATACTTTATTAATTAACTTTATTAAAATGATCAGTATTAATAACTTCTCAAGATTAAGAAGAGATGTTTCAAAATTATTTTCATCAACAAAATAATAATCTACAGAAAAATATAAAGAAAGTAAAAATCCTATTGGTTTGATTACACTTGTAATTGATTGGAAAATATAATCATCGAAATTTGTTTTTGTTCTTTTAGAAATCCTTTTTAAAAATATTTTTGAAATTCTAGAAATTATTATAGATAACAAAATTCCAATAAAAAAAATAGATATTGCTAAAAGGAAGTTTTCATTAACTAATTTCATATTCAATTAATACCTAAAAAACTAATCTCTAATAAAAGTTTAAATTATCACTGAAAAACAAACCAGTCTTAATTTTCTTTAATTCTTTATGATATTGCTAATTTCTTTAAATTCTTTTCTATTTGCGGTCTTGCATAATTCAAAAATTATTGATTCAGTAGTCGTTAATATAGCTCCTTTATGAATCATTCTCTGTAAGGCTATTTCATGATCTAATTTGTTTCTACTTCCAGTCGCATCAGATATTAAAATCACTTCATATCCTGTGCTTATTAATTCTAATACAGTTTGTTGTATACAAATGTGTGTTTCTATTCCACAAATAATTATATTTGTAATTTTTTTCTTATTAAGTTCTTTTATAAATTCTTGGCTATTTGCCAAACTAAATTCCATCTTTTCAATTCTTTTAAATCCTCCTTTAGGTAATAGATCGGGAATGGTTTTGCCCAATTTAATTGGGTTCTGTTCAGATAGGAAAATATTTTCATCTAAGATTTCGTAAGCATTTAAAAGCTTTTTGATATTTTTCGTTATTAAATCCTTATTAAAAATTGGCCTTAGAATTTTTTCTTGAATATCTATGAGTATCAAGGAATTTTTTCTTGGTAATTGTTTATCAACAGAATACGACATGATTTTTTCACCATATATTGGTAAAGATATATTTAAGATAATATTTTGAAGAACTTTAGTAAATATTTTAAAGAATAAAGTTGTTTTACTCTCATCAAGAGCTATTATTGAGAATAGCAATGAGTTGATTGTTGACATTATCCTCTCAATACAATGTAATTTCTTCACCTCTAGGCGATGGTTTGCATAAAGATGGAAAGAGGTTAACACCACAGAGACTAAAGGTTCTAAATTTATTTGAGAATATTGGTTCAGGTAAGCATCTAAGTGCTGAAGAGGTACACGAACAATTAGTTAAATCTAGTTCTAAAGTTTCTCTTGCGACAATTTATAGAACATTAAGACTTTTAGTCCAAATGGGCTTGCTTCATGAATTAGAGCTTAGTGAGGGTGGCCATAGATACGAATTGCTTAGCAACGATACTCCTGATCATCATCACTTGATTTGTATTAGGTGTGGAAGAACAGAAGAGTTTGAAAATGATCAAGTTTTAGAAGCAGGTAAAGTTGCTGCAAAAATAAATGGTTTTAAACTTATTGAGTCTTCATTAAATGTAAGGGCTATATGCCCTAATTGTATTTAGTAGATTTCAAGTTAAAGCACCTCCACAACTTGATCCAGAACCTGCAGTGCAAGCAAAACAATGCTCTTTTACAGCTATTCCGTAATTAAAAGTAAATGATTCATCCATTAAATCAAAAAGTGTCTTTGGCCCTTTATCTTCTCGCAAATTTATTTGTTGGTTAAAGTCACAATCATAAATTTCGCCAAGCCAATTAACGCTAATAGTTTTTTTACACATAAGATTTTCTAAGTTGTTTTTATTGAAATTCTCTTTAAGTAATTTGTAATAAGAATCTAATTTCCCTTCGCTTATTAGATATTCTTCATATCTATTTATTGGCATATTAGTTATTGTGTAGAGGTTATTAAAAACAATGTTATATTTTTTGAATAGGGTCTTTTTATAATTATTTTCCAATAGTTCCTGGGGAGGAGGAAGAATTGGGTTTACAGGATTATAAACAAGATTTAATTGTAATCCATTTTTTTTCTTTCCATAGCCTAGATCATTAAGCATTTTTATAGCAGTAATACTTTTTTCAAAAACTCCATATCCTCTTTGACTCTCAACATTATTTTTCTCATAGCAAGGAAGTGAGGCTGTTATTATTACGTTATTATTTGCAAGAAATTGAGGAAGATCCTCATATCCCTTTTCAAAGAATATTGTCAAATTGCATCTATCAATAATATCAATTTCCTTTTTCCTTAAACTGGTAATTAGATTTTTAAATTCAGGGTGAAGTTCTGGAGCACCTCCTGTAATATCTAAGGTCTTTATTTTGTATTTATCAACTATTCTCGGAATCAAAGAAATTATTTCATTAGACATTTTTTCCGTTCGCAAGGGACTTGAATTTACATGACAATGTTTACAAGCTTGATTGCATTTATAACCTATATTAATTTGCAATGTTTCTATAGGTTCTTTATTTATTGAGGGAAAATTTTCTTGCATAAATTTAATATTTATAAATTCTAATTTGATAGTTAAAAAGTCAACAATCTTTTTTAAAGTTAACTCTCTTTTTAGCAAGTTCAATAAACCAATTTATATATTCATCAGGCCCATTTTTGAAAACTATATCAAACTTTAGTTTGTCTTCATCATCACTGATCCCCATTAAACCTGTTTCTTTTGTTGATGGTCTTTCAACCTCACCTGAACTACTATCTACAAAAATGATTTTATTATTAATACCAAATTCCTTGCCGAGTCTTTGTATAAATTCTAGGAAAGATCTGTCACTTCCTCCTCTTGAATAATTCTTCGTTCCCAAATGTTTTTGTGAGGTTACTGTGTCTCCCACTCCTAGAATTAATGGCATATCGTCTAAGTTAATACTTCTTCTGCATAAATCTATTTTTTCTTCAATCGATTTTGGAGAATTTCTAAAATTAAAATGACTCCCAAACGGAGCTTTACCAGTTTTATCCTTAATAAATTTATTTAAAAGAAATAAAACACCGTTTTCTTTCACGGCACCTTTAATAAGTAATTGAATGTCTGTTGATCCAATATCATTATTCGAGGAAAGCTTTATTATTTCATTATCATTTTTTTTTCCTAAATTCGGAGAAATATGCAGGAAAAATGAGTTTTCTAGACCCTCAGATTCTGCTTTATCAATAATTTCATTCATCATTTTTTCAAAACTTGTTTGTATAAGCTGTCTTTTCTGTGAATCATTTTTTACTAAATCAAAAAGGCTATTGAAATTAATAGTTGGGGAGAATCTTGTTTCACATATTGATTTTGCCGCATGGAAATTAATATCCTCTTGGTAAAGATTAGGGAAGATATTCTTAACTATTAAATCAAATTTTGGTCTTATTAGCCCTGGTACTTTGGCTAAAAAATCAATTTCTTTTTCTGATACCCCCTCAAAACTCACCTTCCCATTATTTTCTTGATATTCAACCCCACAGGCTGCCAAACCTCTTAAATAGAGGTTCTTATTTTTTGGTTCAATAGTGCTTAGTAAACTTCTCTCTATTATTCTATTTACCCCTCTTCGGCCTTCATGTTCTCCACAAGTTAATACGAAGAATTCTTCTGCTAATGCTTTTGCTGCATATATATATTTTGATTCCAATTCTCTAGTCATTGGATCTTTGACTAAAGGTATACAAACCCCATCAATATCTTGAATAAATAAAATATTTTTATAAGAAATTAATTGCTTTTGATTTTCCAAATTATTTTTTTTGTATTCCATCTTTTACTTATTTACGATATTTAAATTAATAATAATCCTTGAACTTATAAATAAAACATTCAATATTTATGATAAACGATTTGCTATCTTAAAAAATTGGTTTAATGTATAAAAATGTTGGTATGAGTAAGAAATTAAAAATTTCATGGAGAAATATCAAAAATGAATAATAGTTTTATAAAGAACCTAAATGATGAGAAATGTTTTTATTCATTGATTGAAGATCTAGTTAATTGCAAAGTTGGATTTTATAGTGTTGGTCTATATCCAGCCTCTTTAGCCTACAACTGTGCTATGCATGGAGAATCAAATAATATTCTTTTAGCTCCAAGGGATGGGAGAGATTTGTTAGGTGCTTTCTCTAAAGAAGTTCTTTCAAATATGGAAAATGAGATTATTGAAAAAATTGATAGAATGGGACATTATATTTTTGAGGGTAGGAGAAAGTCTTATAATCTTAAAGAACTTCTTTTGAAATGTGAGATAGTTATACTTTCTTCTAATAGTAATCACATACAAGATGATGTAAAACACGCTTTAGAATTAAGGAAAACTTTGAAAAGAGAAAATGTTGTTCTTGGCTGCCTTGTAGGTTCTTTTTGTATTGATAATAAAAATAAAAGTCCTTTTATTCTTTGTTATAAATATCCAAACTTAGCTTTTTTTACTGGATTCCATCGACACGGAGCTTTGCGAAATCCTAATGATAGTTTTACTGCAAATTTTTGCCATCCTGACTCTTTAACATCTCTTATTGGAGCACGAATTCTAAATCAACTATCACCGAAAATTCAAGTTTCTCCAGGTGTACATAATATTGAATGTCAATATATAAAATCCATAAAAAACATCTCATCTATATTTGCAGGCTTTGTAAATAATTTTCATTCGGATAAGCCAGGAATGCTCCCTACTATTAATACGGTTTTATTATCCCAATGTTTAGATCAGGCCGCTTCAGTTTCCTCGAAAGTGAGAAAAGAAAATAAATTACAGAATAAATATCTTTCTCTAAAAGAGCTTGGTTATGGAGAAGAAAGAATTATTGCAAAGGAAAATATTGAAGACAAATATTGTGAAAAAGGAGATTATACCTTTTCTCAACTTAATGCAGTTAAAGCGGATGTATTAGGAAGTATGTCACTACCAACAGAAGGTCAACCAACAAGGAATTTTCAGGCTGGACAAGTTTTATCAGATATGCTTTCTCAACTCAAAAGATGTCCAAATGATATAACGGAATTTGTAAATTGGTGCAATAAATACTCCCTTAGTCAAGGAGGACTTGAAGGTCTTAAATCCTTAAAATTTTGGCCAGAAATTTATAAAGAATTTGAGATTAAAAATAATAATTGCTCAATGATTAATTTAATTTATTTATGCTTTAATTCTAATCCTGAGGAAAAAAAAGAAATTTATAAGGTGTTAATTAGTTCAGAAGAAATAACTAATTTTTGCCAAGAATCTGTTAAATCTAAATCATCATTAGAACTCAATGAAAAACTAAAAGGTGGCGATATTTTCAATGATAAGGAACTCTTTTACAAAAAATTGCTTTTAGGAAAAGACTCAAAAGAATTACAAAAAAAAGAATTTAGCAATAAAAATTCTGAAAAAATTCCAAATTACATTAATGCACTAAAAATAATAAATAAATATTTTATTAATTAATTATTACATTCATTTAATTCACTTGAGAAGTTTATTTATTTACTAATTTTGATTTCAGAGTTAGAATTATTTAGTTAAAAAAGGTTTTTTTGAAAAAGGAATTATCACATCGTTCTCATGAACTTAAAGCTCTTGGTTGGAATCAAGAAGATTTATCTAGGTACGAAGATTTGTGGGATTACAGCCAAAGATGGGGATTAATAAATTTAGAAAGAGAAGACCGACAGTTTTTAAAGAAAGCAGAAAAGTTACTCCCGAAGATTCAAAATACAAAAAACTCTGTTAGAAAAACTCTTGAAGAAAAATCATATTATTTGTGGTTAAACTTTTATCTTGATGAAATTAATATCTTCAGTAAATCTAATCTCCCTAAAAACAAATGTGGCGTTTGGATACTTTTAATTGAGGAAGAAATTAAACTTCTTAAGGAATTAAAACCAGTAATGGGTTTGCCAGATACTTTAAAGGCAAAGAATCTATTTAAAAATAGAAAAGAACTATTAAATAAAGCTTTTAGCGAATATGATGCTGAAAATAATGAAAAGAGTTTCAATTTTGATGAGATTCTCAACAAGTCTGAAAACAATATTGGTAAGAATTGGAAATCAATTACTGAAAAAGATCCTGAGGCAAATAAGACTTTTCCAATAATTGATCCTAAACACATTGATAGTTTCAGATCTGAAATAAAAAAAGACCTGAATTTATTTATGAAAGAAAACTATCCTTCATTAAAAGAGGATTTATAAATATTTGTCTTTTTTTAGTTTTTTTTTTTTAGTTTTTTAAGTTAAATATATAATAGGATTATTTAAAAATTTTGAGCAACCAAAAGTTCGAGACTCTTCAGTTACATGCAGGCCAGGAGCCTGATCCTACTACCAATTCTAGGGCAGTACCCATTTATCAAACTAGTTCTTATGTTTTTGATAATGCTGAGCATGGAGCAAATCTCTTTGGATTAAAAGAATTTGGCAATATTTATACCAGGCTTATGAATCCAACCACTGATGTCTTCGAAAAGAGGATGGCAGCTTTGGAGGGAGGTATGGCCGCACTAGCAACATCCTCAGGTCAAGCCGCTCAATTTTTGGCAGTTGTAAACTGTATGAAAGCCGGTGATAATTTTGTCTCTACATCTTTTCTATATGGTGGAACCTACAATCAATTTAAAGTGCAATTCCCTAGATTAGGAATAGAAGTTAAATTTGCTGATGGTGATAGTGTTGATAGTTTTAGGAATAAAATTGATGATAAAACGAAAGCAATATACGTAGAATCAATGGGTAATCCTCGTTTCAATATTCCAGATTTTGAGGGACTCTCTAACTTGGCGAAGGAAAATGGTATCCCTTTGATAGTGGATAATACTCTTGGTGCGGGAGGCGCTTTAATCAGGCCTATTGATTTTGGGGCGGATGTTGTTGTAGAAAGTGCAACCAAATGGATTGGTGGACATGGAACAAGTATTGGAGGAGTTATTGTTGATGCAGGAACTTTTGATTGGGGGAATGGTAAATTCCCATTAATGAGTGAGCCAAGTGCTGCTTATCATGGCCTCATTCATTGGGATGCTTTTGGTTTCGGAAGTGATATCTGCAAATCTTTGGGAGTACCTGAAAATAGAAATATTGCTTTTGCCTTAAGAGCGAGACTTGAATGCCTTAGAGATTGGGGTCCAGCACAAAGTCCTTTTAATTCTTTCTTATTATTACAGGGACTAGAAACTCTTAGTTTAAGGATAGAAAGACAAACTTCTAATGCTCTTGAATTAGCAAAGTGGTTAGATTCTAATTCTCAAGTAAGTAGTGTTAATTATCCTGGCTTAGAATCTGATCCTTATTACTCAAGTGCAAAGAAATATACTACTGGAAGAGGGATGGGTTGTATGCTTATGTTCTCGTTAAATGGAGGTTATGATAATGCAGTGAAATTTATTGATTCATTAAAATTAGCAAGTCACCTTGCTAATGTGGGAGACTCTAAAACTTTAGTAATTCATCCAGCTTCAACCACTCACCAGCAATTATCAGAGGAAGAACAACTATCTGCAGGCGTTACTCCTACGATGGTGAGAGTTTCTGTAGGGATTGAACACATTGATGATATAAAAGCAGATTTCGAACAAGCACTTTCAAAAATTACATAAAAAAGGAGATTTATTGGCTTTAATAATTCCTAGAAATTATCACAAGATAAGTGATGTAGAAAAAAATCATATATCCTGGATAGAACCTGAATTGGCAAAAAGACAGGATATACGTCCTCTTCGGATTGGGATTCTGAATATCATGCCTCTTGGAAAGCAGTATGAATTTAATTTATTACACCCACTTGGATTATCTCCTCTTCAAATAGAACCAGTTTGGATAAAGCTTAAAACTCATTCTTATAAAACATGGGATCTAAATCATTTAAATAATCTTTATAGAACTTGGGAAGAGGCAAATAATCCAGATCCATTAGATGGAATTATTATTACTGGTGCCCCTATTGAACATTTAGCTTTTGAAGAAGTTAAGTACTGGGATGAATTTGTGGAAATTGTAAATGAAGCTAGGAATTCTTGTGCTAGTACTCTTGGGTTATGTTGGGCTGGGTTTGCTTTAGCTTATTTGGCAGGAGTTGATAAGGAAGTTTTTAATAAAAAATTATTTGGTGTATTTCCTTTAAAAAGCCTTGTTCCTGGCCACCCTTTAATGGGCACACAAGATGATGAATTTATCTGTCCTCAAAGTAGATTCGCAGGTTTGCCAGATCTGGATATGGAGAAAGCTCAAAAAGAGGGAAAATTAAATTTATTGGCCTATGGTGAAAACGTTGGCTACACAATATTTGAAACCAATGATCAAAAACAGCTAATGCATTTAGGTCACCCAGAGTATACGGTTCATAGAATAATAAGTGAAATAAATAGAGATAAAGAGAAGGGAGATGTTCCTCCTCCAGATAATTTTGATATAAATAGTTCAAAAACAGCTTGGAGATCTCATAGAAATTTGCTTTTCCAGCAATGGCTATGGTTTTGTTATCAGCAGGTTAGTCTAAGTTGAATTTATCAGTGAGAGCTTCCAAGACCTCCTAATCTTTCAAATAAATCAAGACTCTCTTTATTTAGACCTACTATCTCAACTTTAGAACCTCCATGTTGGAATTTTCTTAAAATTTGCTCAAGAGCTACAACACCACTCTGATCCCAAATATGAGCTAAAGACATATCAATTACGATATTTTCTGGATGCTCATGAATATCGAATTCTTGTAGGAAATAAATTTTACTAACAAAAAATAATTGTCCTTTAACTTTGTAGGTGATTAAGTTCCTATCTTTAGCCTTCGAAACTGTTATAACTTTAGCTACTTTCCTGCTGAAAAGAATTGCAGCTAGTGCAACCCCGGCAATAACACCAAGTGCAAGATTATGAGGTTTTGTAAGCATAGTAATTGCAAAAGTCATAAGCATCACAGCAGTATCACTTTTAGGAATCTTTCTAATATTTCTTAATCCATTTAAATCTGCTGTACTTATTGAAATTGTTATCATTATTGCTACTAAGGCGGCCATAGGAATTGCCCCTATCCAAGGCTTTAAAAGAATTATCAATAATAATAATGATAGGCCTGAAGTTAGAGTTGATAACCTAGACTTTCCTCCATTTTCATTATTCATAACTGATTGTCCTACTAAAGCACAACCTGCCATTCCTCCGAATAAGGAAGAAATGATATTTGCTATACCTTGTCCTCTTGCTTCTTTATTTTTATTGGAACTTGTATCTGTGGCGTCATCTAAAATGTCTTGAGTTAAGAATGTCTCGATTAATCCTACTAGTGAGATCGCTAGTGATGCTGGCAAGATTAAGCCTAAAGTTGCAAGGTTAAATGGTACTTTACCATCTTCTAAATTACCAAAGGGTAGAGAAAATCTAGGGAAATCGGTTGGTAATGTACCTAAATCATTAACGGTAGGAATTTCTAATTTGAAATAAATACTAATTAAAGTGAGCAAAACAATTGCTACTAATTGAGATGGAACTACTTTTGTGATTTTTGGAAACCCGTAAATAATAATTAAGCCTAAAATTACAAGTATCCAAACAGTAGGAATTTGATTAATTGTAGGATATCTTCCTATTTCACTTTTTAATAATTTCGCTTCATTAATGCCTATTCCTAATTGAAGAAATTGAGCTTGAAAAATTAATAAAGCAAGCGCATTTACAAAACCACTTAATACTCCACTAGGAACAAATCTCATTTGATAAGCCAATCTAAGGTATCCCCAAAGTATTTGGAAAACACCTGTTAATAATCCTGTAGCTATTAAATAGGACAAACCAAGTTTTGTATAAGCCCCTCCAATATCTACAACTCCAGTCATTAAAAGCGCTGTTGAACCTGTAGCTGAGGTAATCATCCCTCTTCTGCCTCCAACAATCGCAATTGTTATAGATAAGCAAAATGCACCAAAAAGTCCAACTTTAGGATCCACGCCAGCTATACCTGAAAAGGCAATAGCTTCTGGGATCATTGCAAAAGCTACAACTAATCCAGAGAGAATATTAGACTTTGGGTCATCTAACCAATTTTTAGATAAATATCTTGAGAAATTTGACATTGAAATTTTCTTTATAATAATGAAGTTACCCTATAGAGGTGGCAAAATACTTTGTGGATCACAAATGTTCTTTAAAGTTTTTAATTCTTCAATTCTATTCCCAAAGGCCAATTTGACTTCTTCCCTATGAGAATTTAAATGGTTATGCAACTGAGCTAAGTGAATATTTGGATAAAACCTTTTTAGTTTGCTCCATGATTTATACATCCAATCCATTACGAATTCTTTTTCTTGAATGTCATTTTTTTTCCATGATGCATATATCCAAGGTTTCCAAGTACTTTTTCTATGAACAAAAAAGCTTGCTCCATGAGTTGATTTTTTAGTTTGACAACCTAGTTGTTGAGAAGCAACATAACAGGAATTATTAGGCTTATTATCCATTATTTCATTCAGATATTTGATGAAAATTGGAATATCATTTTTTAAATCTTCTCCTAGAAGACTTATTACCTCAGAATGGTTATTTGAATTTAACTCAAATAATTCTAATTCCTTTGCAAAGAAATTTATTTCATTAAAGCTCCCATAGAATTTTTGTTCGAGAGTAGAGATCTTTTCTAAAGTCAATAAATTTTCTTTTATTCCTTCTTTCTCTAAATCATCTTTGAATTCAGCAACAATATATATGTATATTTTTTTAGCATATATCCATTGCAGACTAATATTTTCTGGAAATCCCTCTGATAGTTTAATTATTTCCGAAAGTTCATTTGAATTTATAAATCCTTCAATAATCTTTATAGGATAAGATTGGATAGTTTTCAGCCCTATTTCCGTAATTATTGAGAAAAAGGGTGCTGCTCCTTTAATTGCTTCCCAAATTAATTGTTTATCCTGACCTATTTGATTTTTCTTTAAAGAGATAAATGTGCCATTACCCAAGAAACCTTTTATTGATTCAATATTGTCAATTGCTAGTCCATAGGATCTACTGAGGGGACTTACTCCTCCAGTGAGTATATATCCTGCTCCTGGAAGTTTTGAAAGTCCTATAGGAAAACTTCGATTATGTTTTTCTAAATAATGAATTAGATCTCCCATGATCACACCACCACCAATTTTTACTACATTTGTTTCTCTCTCTAGGTGAATTTTGTTGTAATTTTTTCTAAGATCAAGAGTTATTAATCCATTTTGGGCACAGCTAGATGTTGTGCCTCCACTACAAATGCAAAGATGCTCAACCTCTTTTGTTAATTTACTATCATCATTTAACAAGAAATCTTCAACGTTATAAATTAATTTTTTAAACAGAGCATCTTTTGAGTTGATATTTGGGACTTCAAGAAAGTTATGATTGTTTTTCACTACTAAATATTGTTCTTTACTATTATGTTATAAGTTATATATTAATTTTGGCTAACTTGGAATCGAAATTGAATAATCAAGTCGGTATCCTTATCTGCGGGCATGGTAGTAGAAATAAACTTGCTATTCAAGAGTTTCAAGAATTAACTAAACTCATTCAACAAAGATATCCAAAAATAATAGTTGAATATGGTTTTTTGGAATTTGCCAAGCCTTCACTTACTGATGCCTTAGATAAGTTAAGAGATAATTCTATAAAAAAAGTAATTGCTATACCTGCCATGCTTTTTGCCGCTGGCCATGTAAAAAATGATATACCTAGCTTGCTTATGAGTTATTCAAGTAAAACAAATATGGAAATAATTTATGGAAGAGAGTTGGGGATTAATAATTTAATGATCAGCGCAGCTTGTGAGAGAGTGAAAGATGTATTTGAAGAAAACAATTCTCTTAAGCCTGAAGAATCATTATTAGTAGTTGTTGGAAGAGGCTCTTCAGATCCTGATGCAAATTCCAACGTTTCAAAGATTACGAGAATGATTGTAGAGGGAATTGGTTTGGGTTGGGGAGAAACAGTTTTTTCCGGTGTAACATTTCCTCTTGTTGAACCAGGTTTAAAAAATGTTGTGAGACTTGGTTATAAAAATATAATTATTTTCCCTTATTTTCTTTTCTCAGGAGTACTTGTTACACGAATCAAAAGACAGACTGATTTAGTTGCTATTAATAATCCACACATTTCATTTATTCATGCCAATTATCTATCGTCACAATCTTATGTTGTTGATACTTTTGTGGAAAGGATTGAAGAGATTTTTAATAACGAGGATAAAAATTTTATGAATTGCTCCTTATGTAAATATAGATCGAATTTATTCGGCTTTGAAAAAGAAGTTGGATTGGTACAAGAAAGTCATCATGATCACGTTGAGGGTTTGGGTGTTAGCTGTGATTTATGTGATCCTGAATGTAATGGTGCTTGTGAAATAGATAGTAAACCCCCAACGGGTAACAAAGGTGAATCAAATTTAGAAGAAAAGAATTCACTTGATCATGAACATAAAGAAGGTCATAAACATGAACATATTCATGATCACCATCATTACCATAGTAT
>Ga0208749_1000150_pt1 | contig 17027 bp, 11 predicted proteins | sample Knorr_S15_td_DCM_FD_185601 | JGI IMG/M metagenome (GOLD analysis project Ga0208749, IMG submission 185601) | Marine microbial communities from Southern Atlantic Ocean transect - Knorr_S15_td_DCM_ad_63m_LV_B (SPAdes) (version 2) | ecosystem: Environmental > Aquatic > Marine > Oceanic | place... | reverse complement strand
TGAAGAGACTAATTATAAAATCTCAGAGATATTTGAATCTGCTGAAGATATTTATAAATGGGGAATCTTCATTAGACCTCCTCTAAAAAATATAATTAAAAAAAATATAACCCTCATTGGAGATGCTGCACATCCCATGGTCCCATTCCTTGGGCAAGGAGCTTGTATTGCAATTGAGGATGCATATACCTTTGGCTATCTATGTTATGAACTCAAATGTGAATTTGAAAAAGTTCAAAGAATGTATCAGTTTTTGAGATTAAAAAGAGATAACAAAATCCAAAAGATGTCGCTCAATCAAGGTAAACTTAATCACTTAAAGAACCCCTTCCTTGTTTTTTTAAGAAATCAACTTATGAAAAAAACAGATATTGTATCCAATAGATTAAAAACTATTCATAATTATGATGTTCATGAAGAAACAATTAAGTTTTTAAATAATTAAACCTTACCTATTCCCCATTTTATACCTCGGCGCAATAGTTCATAATAAGTTTCAGTCTCCCAAGCACATCTTTCGATAGATACTTCATCAACAAATGGGCGCATATCATATTTGCCTCTGCAGTGGCCTAGCATCAGATATAGAACATTTCCTTTACCGACATTATGAATATACATTTGAGGCCTAGGATCATCATTAGGTGGATCTACTTGCACATAAGATTCACTTGGTTCAGAATAATCTGCATCCAAAAGGACATGTAAATTATCTTCAAATTCACAATAATATGGCTCATCATAGACCTCAAAATCTTCGAGATCTTTTGTAAGTTGATGTTCTTTATCTTTAATTCTAACCAAAAAATCCATATTTGCTGGATGTGCAATAAATCTACTACCTAGAAGCTTCATAAATTCTGGTGAAACATTTGGTGTATCTGCTTTTGCGCCATCAAAAGCTACAATTGCATTTGTTCCATGAAGCGCAAACCAATTACCACCAGAAGTAAGATACTCTTCTATGTGTTTAACTTCTTTATCCTCCGGCTTGAGATCACATGTATAGGTTATAACAAGATTTTTACCAATGTGATTTTCAAAATTATCATAATTATCAGATACAGTTACTGAAATATCATCATGCTCATATAAAAGCTTAAGAAGCTCAACACGCGCAAAATCACTATCATGGTATTTTGCATTGCATATAAGATGCACATGATATGGTTTTAACTCTTTATTCATTTATAAAATTAAGCTCTCCTATATTAGAAATTTGTTTCTAAAGAAAGTCCAATTGTACGAGGAAAAGGTATTGAATGTTGTCCGCCAACCATACTCATTGGGCCCTCCTCTTCTGTTAAATTTCTACCAAAAAGACCAAATTTCCAATTATCCTTAGAGATACCAATGTTTGCATTAAGTAATTCGATAGATGGAGCCATTCTTCCATCAAAAACACTTTGAACGCTGTCTCTTTGAACAAACAATGCATTGGCATTTAATGTCATATCATTATCTAAAGGACGGATAAAATTTGCTCTAATAGAATATGTGCTTTTAGCTGTTCCTGGAAGTTGTGCGCCATCACCCATATATGGAAGCTTGGTTACAATAGCTTCATCAACATTATCTAATTCAACTTCATTAGTATTTCCTGAGAAGTACAGAGATAAACCATCAATTGGTGTATCCCAGGCAATAGTCAAATCAATACCTCGACCTTCGATGTCTGCAACTGGAATAACAATCGTTTGAAGTGCTGGAGAAATTTCAACCTGTGCATCTCCCCAATCATAAAAGAATGCTGCAAGATCAATACTAATAGAACCAAGGTTCCATTTCCCGCCTATAGTGTAATTCCATAATGTATCAGGCTCAGAAGCATTATCATAGTTTGTTCCGCCTAAGGTTGCATTTGACGCAGTCATAATAGCATTAGATGTTATAGAACCACTTCTAAAACCTTTTGCGGCCTCAAAATAAAGCATTGAATCTTCGCTAGGGTAATAAGCAACATTGAGTCTTGGATTAAAGGTATCATTTGTAGCGCTATCAGTGCCAACAGTATTTGTTATAATTGGATCTGGCGCACCAGTAAGAGGAGTTAAGAGTTCAACGCTACTATTTTCAGTGAAACTTCTTTTTTCTTCGTAATATCGTCCTCCAATAGTTAAAACCCATTTTTCATCCTCAGAAGTTCGACTTGCTTCACCATAAATAGCCCATGATTCGCTTGAGAGAAGATTCGAAGCATTGATGGAATTAAATCCAAAATCTGGAAGAAGAACATCTTGGCCTCCAAAAGTTTCTCCATCTTGATAAAATGCACCTACAATCCAACTCCATGCGCCTTCACTTTTTGATGTAAGGCGAATATCTTCATTAAAATTTTCTGATTCTAAAGGCCATAAAGATGAAAAATTTCCTATCCCAGGAATAAAACCACCGTTATTAGAAATAACTGTATTTTCCATATAGCCAGTTGTACTTTCTAACATTGCAAAACCCAAATCGTATGCAACATCCAATATATATATTGTATAATCTGAAAATGTTTCACCAAAAACATTGTCTATTGCAGGAGGGCTTGGGTAGGTTAGACGATTTGCGAATTCTTGTTCAGAGTCTTGTCTCCAGTATGTAAATTTAACACTTGTTTTTTCATTTGGCTCTACCAAGAGTTTTAATCTTCCGGTTAGAGCTTCATAGGGGTTACCATCAGTTTGATCGCTAGGTATAATTTCGGCCCAACCTCCAATATCCTTAATGCTTAAGACAGCTCTTATAGCGGCATTATCAGAAATCGGGGCATTAATAACTATGTCTCCAGTATAACTGCTATCACCGTCGTCAATCTCTGATACAGTTGCTTTAAAAGCTCCTTCAAATTTACCAATAACTGGGTCTTTAGTAATAACCTTAATAGTACCACCCAATGATCCTAATCCATAAAGAGTACCAGATGGCCCTCTTAAAACCTCTACTCTTTCTGTGTCATATAAATCAGTGACTGGAGCATAAGGGCGACCAGGAATAGAAAAAGCAAAATTATCTAAATAATACCCTACTGTTGCATCACCGTCTGTTTCACTAGCCGCAACACCTCGAATAGAATAGACATTACTACCATGACTTATTGTAGAGTTTTGAATAGCGCCAGGTATAAGAGTTATCATTTCTTCAAAATTAGTTATATTAAGTTCATCAAGGTCATCCCCTGATAATGCTTGTACTGCTTGTGAGACATCGCTTATGTTTTGTTCTCTTCTTTGAGCAGTAACTACAATTTCTTCTAGATCTAAAGTAGCAGTTTCAGAAGAAGTTTGCGCAAATGAAATTGTAGAATAATTGATAATAAATATGGCTAGAAATAAATATAAAATTTTGCTGAATGACATTTTTTTTCCTTAATCAAAGTATTTTATTTTTCTTCTTATTGTTTAAAAAAAAATCTTAGCATAATTACGATATCCTTTTTATAAATAAATTTAAATTATCCGCACAGATAAGGATTCTTCTTTAACCATTGAAGATCTATATAAGAAGAACATTAAAATTGATTATTTATCAGGCAATGCAAATGCTATTAAATGATCTGATGCAGGTGATCCAACAGCCCAGTGACCGCCAGCAGCAATTACAACAAATTGTTTTCCGTTCCTTGTCTTATAAGTCATTGGAGTTGCATGACCGCCAGTAGGTAATCTAAATTTAGCCATCTCTTCTCCTGTTTCTGTTCTAAAAGCACGTAAATAGAAATCACTTGTAGCTGCAATAAAGGTTAAGCCTGAAGCTGTTACAGTTGGTCCGCCAATATTTGGTGCTCCCTTTATCCACCAAAAAGGAAAAGGAGCCAAATCCTTAGATGTCCCAAGAGGTATTTGCCATAAATGATCACCTGTATTTAAATCTATAGCTGTAAGATTTCCCCAAGGAGGTTTTGTACAAGGAACTCCTAGAGGTGACATAAAGCCATATGCTCTAATAGTACAATATGGAGTTCCTTCATTTTGCTGCAATGCTGAAAACCTTGATTGAACATTATCTCTTGCAAGCTCCTTTAATGCCTTATCACAATCACTTCTTGGTACCATCACAATAGTGCTTGATAAATTCATTGTATTAGCTATTAAAATATTCCTTGAAGCGTCAATTGCTGGACCACCCCAATTTGCTCCACCGATAGCACTTGGATAATGAACACTTCCTTCAAGTGATGGTGGTGTGTAAAGACCTTCATTTCTTAAATCCTGAGCAGCCTTTTTGCAATATCCTCTATCCCATGGTGTAAAACCAAAAACATCATCAGGATCAAGATATGTTGGTGTTAATGGTTTTGGTTTAGTGGGGAAAGGTTGAGTTTTCGTAACATAGTCACCTTCGACTGCACCTTGTGGGACATCCCTTTCTTCAACAGGAAAAATAGGCTCACCAGTTTCTCTATCCAATAGAAATACAAATCCCATCTTAGTTGTTTGAGCTAATGCTTTAATAATTTTTCCGTCTTTTTCGACTTCGTAAAAAGTTGGTTGAGAAGGCACATCATAATCCCAGATATCATGATGAACTGTTTGGAAATACCAAACAACTTCACCCGTTGTCGCGTTTAATGCAACAACAGAACTAGAATAATAATCTAAACCATTACGATGACCACCATAATTATCTGCAGCAGTATTACCGGTTGGTAGATAAACAAGATTTAATTCAGGATCAGTTGAAATAATCGACCATACATTTGTGGTGCCTCTTTGATAACTTTGTTTACCATCTTCATCTATTATTGGTTTTTGATTAGGAGGAATTGGATCCCAATACCAAACTAATTCACCTGTTATTACATCATAGGCTCTTACAACACCCCCTGGGACGGATGTGCTTACATTATCAGCAACTCCTCCTCCTATAATTATTAAATTATTAATAATAGCAGGTGGAGAAATACTATAATAATAAGCTGGATTATGTGAGCCTAGACCAGATCTTAAATCAACACTTCCATTATTTCCAAAATCACTACATAGTTTTCCTGTCTTACCATCTATGGCATAGAGATCTGCGTCAATAGTCCCTGTAATTATCCGATGATAACACTCGTCACTTTCCGTCTTGTTTTCATCAATCCAGCTAGCAACGCCTCTACAGTGTAAAAGGGCTTTTTCTGCTATATTAATTTCAGGATCAAAAACCCAATTTTCTTCGCCAGTTTCTGAATCCAATGCAAAAACTCTATTATATGGAGTGCAATAATATAAGGTATCGTTAACTAATATTGGTGTTGCTTGAAATGAAGTTTGTTGACTGCTGTTTGGTATAACATCTTCTGTCCAATTTAATCCATCATGATAATCACCAGATCTATGCTCCCATATTTTTTTTAAATTCTTTACATTCTCTGGAGTTATTTCAGTAGCTTTTGAAAAGTGGCCACCACCAGAGTCTTTACCATAAGATGACCAATCATCATTTTGGCCATTTGAACTTATTGATATAAATACAAATAAAAATAGAAAAGAAAGGTATTTCATTAGAATCTTAATTTTCAGGTAATGCAAAAGCTATAAGGTGATCAGAAGCAGGTGTTCCCATTGCCCAATGACCTCCAGCAGCAATAACAACAAATTGTTTTCCATTCTTTGTTTTATAAGTCATTGGAGTCGCATGCCCTCCAGTAGGTAATCTAAATTTAGCTATTTCCGCTCCTGTCTCAGTGTTAAAAGCTCTCAAGAAATAATCCGTTGTAGCAGCAATGAATGTTACTCCTGTAGCTGTTACAGTTGGTCCACCCATATTTGGTGCGCCTTTAATCCACCAAAGAGGGAATGGAGCAATATCTCTAGATGTCCCCAGAGGAACATTCCATAAGTGCTCACCAGTATCAAGATCAACTGCTGTCAAAGTTCCCCAAGGTGGCTTGGTGCAAGGCACACCTAAAGGCGAAAAGAAACCCATAGAACGTAGATTACAGTAAGGAATACCTTCATTTTGTTCTACGCTTGTAAATCTAGCTTGTGTATCATTAATAGCAAGTTCATCAATAGATTTATTACAATCTTCTCTAGGAACCATAACAATTAAACTTGCCATATTCATTGTATTGACAACCATAATATTCCTTGAGGGATCTATTGCGGGACCGCCCCAGTTATTACCTCCTATGGCACTAGGATAGTGAATTGATCCTTCTACTGAAGGAGGAGTATAAAGCCCTTCATTGCGTAACTTCCTGGCAGTTCTTTTACAATATCCTTTATCCCAAAAAGTAAAACCATAAGCTTCTTCTGGATCAAAATAAATTGGGTTCAAAGGCAAAGGTTTAGTTGGAAAAGGTTGAACTTTTGATAATTTCTCACCCTCTAAAGATCCTCTTGGAACTTCTCTTTCCTCAATAGGATAAATTGGTTCTCCAGTTTCACGGTTCAATAAAAACACAAGACCCATTTTTGTCGTTTGCGCTAAAGCTTTTATTTTTTTGCCATCTTTTTCTATATCGTAAAGTGTCGGTTGTGAGGGCACATCATAATCCCAGACATCGTGATATACAGTCTTAAAATGCCAAGCAATCTCACCAGTATCAGCCTTCAAAGCAACTACAGAGCTATTATAATAATCTAAACCTTCTCTGTGGCCACCATAATAATCTGGTGATGCGTTTCCTGTTGGAAGATATATTAAATTAAGTTCTGAGTCAGTTGAAATAATTGACCAGACATTTGCCGTACCCCTTTGATATTCTGCATTTCCTTTATCAATAGAACCTGCCTCCATACCTGGTGGTACTGGGTCCCAAAACCACTCAAGATCACCGGTTCTAATATTATATGCTCTAACAACGCCGCCAGGAATATTGATATCTGTATTATCAATAACGCTACCACCTACAATAATTCTTTCGTTAATTATAGCTGGGGGCGATGAACTCCAATAATATATATCTGGATGGTCGCCTAAACCTTTTCTTAAATCTACTTTTCCTTTATCTCCAAAATCTTTGCATAGTTTACCGGTTTTTGCATCAATAGAAAAAAGATCAACATCCATTGTTACACCGATTAACCGATGATGACAGATATCATTTTCATTTTTATCTGGATCTTCCCAGCTACTTAAACTTCTGCAAGTTTTAAGTGGCCTACCTGCAGGATTAACCTGTGGATCAAAAACCCATTTTTCTTCACCTGTTTCAGGATTTAAAGCAAAAACTCTATTAAACGGCGTACAGTAATAAAGAGTTTCATTTACAAGAAGAGGGGTAGCTTGAAAAGATGTTTGAATTTCTGGCGCTATCTTACCTCTAGTATTTGCTCCACTTTGATAATCACCAGAACGATGAACCCATGCTTCTTCAAGAAGATGAACATTATCAGGTGTTATTTCTGAAGCTTTTGAATAATGACCACCACCAGAATCTTTTCCGTATGATGTCCAATCATCATTTTCAGCTAGTATGCTTTCACCATAAAAAATAAAAAAGACTATCAACAAATGCTTTATATTCATTTTAATTAATCCTTTATATTTTCTAAAAGATCAGCTCTGACATTTTTAGGAAGTAGATTTATAATATTTATTATATTTATCAAAAAATTATCCAATGGTGCAGCTTTTGCAACATTATACTCTCCTTCGCGATGAATTTCATTAACTTCAGTTGAAACCTTATATGCATACTTAAAATTACGAATATGAGAAATTTTTGCTATATCTGACTCTTGTAATTTTTTTATATGAATTTTCTCTATTTCTCCACTTAAACATAAAGACGATACTCTCCGCTCATATGTATCTCTGCTTAACTCAGCAAATCTTCCACCTTTAGATTTACAAAAATGAATTATCTGATTTAAAGTCATCCAAGGATTCTCTTCAAAAGTTTTTAGCGTTAATTTAATTATAAGCAATGAACTTATTTCATCTCGGTCATGTTGAGCTTTTGATAATTTTTTACTCTTTCCATTTATAATTCCTTTATTTCTTACAGATCTATGGAAGTTTTTAGAAAGAAGAGAAATATCAAGTATATGATATGCAATAGTAGTTTTTTGATAAAGATCTAAATCAGACCAATTAAAATCTTCATAATTTTTGACGTATTTCTGTATTTTATAGATTTCTGCCAAATATTTTACCCCTACTAAAAAATTCTATAAAAATTTTATCCTCAGGACAAGGTTATTCTTCTGCTCCTAAGCTATAAAAATCATGTCTTACAATTTTCCAATGGCCATTAACTTTTTTTAGATATGTTTCATAGTAACCCCATAACGATACTGAGCGATTCATATCATCTTTATAATAACCTCGAGAATTTAGATTGCTTTTGACTTTTACAGAGTCATCCATTGCTGTAATTAGTGAATTACCTATGAGATGTTGGGAAGAGCGAAATAAAGATCCAGATTCTATTATATATTCCATATAATCATCTATACCTTTAATAATTATTGTTTCACCGCCAAAAAAACTTGGATCAAAAACGAATTTTGTGTCCACATCTTTAATAAACAGAGATTTAAATAGAACATAATCTTTTTCATCTACAGCATGAGCATATTTATTAATAACATCTATTATATCAAGTCTATCTGAAGCAGATAAATTATCTCCATATAATTGAACATTGATTGATATTATAAAAATAGATATGAAAAATAAAATTTTTTTTCGCATAAAAAATCCTATTATTTTTAAAAAAACCCTAGGAATAAACTTTCCTAGGGCATTTCATAATTATAAACTTAAAAATTTCTACTTAAAGCAATACCATAAGTTCTTGGCATGCCAGTGTATCTCCAAATAGTATCAACTGGCGCTGAAGCCCAATTCCAATAATATTTATCTAATATATTTTGACCATAAACTTGAACTGTCCAATCTTTGAATTCAACACCCGCCCTAATATCTAATAAAGTTCTGCTATTTATTACTAAATCGGTATCACCTGGTTGAAATGTATCAATAACTTCTCTTGTACACGGAACTCCAGGTTCATTGCATTGATCATAAAAGAAAGATTTTGTCTCACTTCTATGGCTTATATTGGTACCAAAAAATGCTGTATTTCCATTATCAAGCTGCCAAGTATATTCAAAATCAAAGTTAGCATAAAAATCAGGTACAGCTGGTAACTCTTGACCTTTGAAATTTTTAGTTCCAGCATTTATACCTGCTGAAAATCTATCAAAACTCCTAAATTCGCCAGTTATTTCAGTATCAAGATGTAAGATTGAACCAACAACTTTGAAATTATTTGTAGGATACCATTCTAAAGAGGCTTCAAAACCAGTTATTTCTGACTCAGGAACATTTACCAGCCCTCCTAATGAACCAAAAATTAAATCCTCAAAAGCACCTAAAACTTGTTTATCTTTATAATCATAATAAAAAGCTGCGGCATTTAATTGAACTCTACCTTCTTGAAGGGTTAGTTTAGTCCCAAGTTCATAAGCTAATAATTCTTCTTGTACAACTGCAACATGTTGTGCTTCAGATGCAGATGCAACCATTGGTGAGGAGCCAGACTTAAATCCTTGCGTGACCGTAAACCAATATAAGGAATCTTCAATTCCATCATATGTAAATCCAACTTTCCAAGAGACATTGTCCTCATTCAATTCTTTATCATAGCCTGGTTGAGGCGCATGGAAAGTAGGTGGAGTTAAAGAAGCTGTTCCGCAACCCCCAATAGGAGTAGAGCCTCCAACTATGTCATAACCACCTAAAAGTTGAAGAAGTGATTGTATTTCATTAGCTGTATTACTCCAACTTCCATCACCACCATCAATTCCACAGCTTATGTAGCTACGCTCTTGATCTGTATAACGAATCCCAAGTGTTAAATTCAAGTCATCCATGACGGGATATTCCATGCTTCCAAAAATGGCGAGGGTGTCTGTTTCCTGATCATTAAACAATCCATTACAACAAAGTGGATTAGCAGTAAAAACTGGTACAGGCACGGCTGTTGAGAAACCATAAGTTGCTATAAATTTGTCATATGTTTCTGTTTTTTCAAAATTAGCGCCTAGTACCCATGTTCCTGTTTCATTTAGGCTTCCTGAAAGTCTGAATTCTTGGAATAAAACTTCAATATCGCCAGTTTGAATAGTTTCATAATTTTGGTAAATTGTTCCATCAGCTTCGACTAATTGTTCTCGATCTAATGTATTATAACTAGTTTGAGAAGTCAGTGTAATACTATCACTTATGTCGTAATCCATTCGCAATGTTGCAGAAAAATATTCATTATCTCTATCAGCCTTTCCACAGTTATCTAAAATTCTATTGTTTAGGTTTTCAGGATTTCCTTCAATATCAAGATTGCCTGTAATACCCTCTGGTTTTCCTCCTGCAGCATTAACACAAGGACCCCAATCTGCAGCTCTATTATTTTTTGGAGCTCTTGGGTAATTAGCTAATTGATCCCTAGGTGAATTAACAGGATTCTTTTTAAATGTAGAAATGAATTGTGGACGCCTAGAATCACTTTCATCTCTCCAAGCGCTAAGGGTTAATAAAGCAGAAAATGTATCTGATGGCTCATAAGCAAATGATAAACGCATATTTTGAAAATCTTTTGCTCCAGCTTCCTTATCATATTCATAACTTCTTCCATTAGCTACCCATATTGGATCCGGGCCATTAACCTCTTCACCGCTATACATTTTTTGATCACCATCAGAAGTCCATGATTTAGCAGCTAATCTGTAGCTTAGATTCTCACTTATTGGTCCGCTTACAAATCCAGTAATATCAATTTCATTAAAAGATCCATATTGTATTCTAATACCTGCCTCAAATTCATCTGTTGGTTTATTTGCGATATAGTTAATAGCGCCACCAGTTGTGTTTTGACCAAAGAGTGTTCCTTGCGGACCCTTCAAAACTTCTACACGCTCTATATCTAGAACAACACCTGTAGTTAAAGCACTAAAAGGAATGGGCATTTCATCAATATTAATACTAACAGCACCGTTAGATGCAAGCGCAGTATCTTGGAAGCCAACACCTCTTATTGTATAAGTATATGTACCATAATAGTTACTATTAGCTGTAAAACCACTAACTAGTCTTCCTAAGTCTATCATATCTTTTACACCTGCACTTTCAAGCTGTTCGCCTGAAGCAACATCAATTGACATACCTACTTCATTAATATTTTGTTCTCTTTTTTGTGCTGTAACAATTATTTCTTCAAGACCAACAAAAGAATTATCGTTGTTCTCTTGCGCAAAAGATACATTTACAGAAAATGATGAAAATAAAATTAATGAAAATATAAAAGAAAAATTAAGTTTAATAAATTTCATTTTGAAAGCTCCCCCAAAAATCTTCAAATTTAAGAATTACTGGGGATAAATCTTAAATAAGAAGAATATAAATTACTTGCTTAATATTAATATATTAATAAAGTTTATAAAATAGCAACTTAATATATATACAATCATCCGCACAGTTACGAATATAGAATTGTCCGCTAAAGTGAGCATCAAAATAAAAAGTTATATTGAGATATTTTTATATGGATGTTAATTAATTAAAATAACATTATGAGAAATTTATAAATGGCTAAAATTGAAGAAGATTTTATTGAAAGAAAGAATCCTACTGAAAGAGATTTTAAAGCTCGGTCTTTTATTCCCCGTAAACAAATTCCTGATCTTGGACAAGAAAAACTTGATGGAAAAAGATTTTATACTGAAGAATTTATGCAAAAAGAATGGGAGTCAGTTTGGACAAAAACTTGGCAGTTAGTGTGTAGAGAGTCAGATTTAAAATATGAAGGTTCTTTTATTACACATGAAATAGGCAAAGAGTCCTTTCTAATAGTTAAAGGAAATGATGGTCAAATAAGAGGTTTTTATAATGTGTGTCAGCATAGAGGAAATAAATTATGTCAGCTTGATGAAGGTGAGTTAGATACTTTTTCTTGCCCTTTCCATGGGTGGAAATGGAATAATGATGGATCATTAAATTCTGTCTTTGCCCCTGAACTATACAAACAATTTGAAAATGGTGTTCCAGAAAAAGAACTAGGTTTGCCTGAAGTTAAATTAGATAACTGGGGTGGGTGGATATGGTTGAATATGGATGATAACTCGTCATCTTTAAAGGAATGGCTTGGAGAATATGGAGAACACTTAGAAAGCTATAATTTTGAAAATTGGGAACTAATTGATTATCAAACTTTTGAATGGAATGGGAATTGGAAGCATGCAGTTGATGCCTTTAATGAAAGTTATCATTTTACAGCGCTTCATCCAGACATGATCGAATTTGGTGAAGGGCATGATGTTCCGATTGAATTATCAGGACCACATTCAAGAATGATTAATTTTAATGAAACAGTTAGCGAAGTCGTAGAAGATCAAAATACCTTCACACCACTTAGACAAGAAATGATGGGTGACCGAGTTCAAGGTGAAATGAATGATGTTGATGAAGGTTATCAAGGTTCAGCGAAAGATTTACACTTATATTATATAAAGAAAAGGAGATCAGAAGAAAACGAAATTGAAATTTATAAAAATATGAATGACGAACAACTGATTCATCAATACCATTACTTCTTCTTTCCAAGTGCAGTTTTTACAAATAGACCTGAAGCAGCAAATGTATTTCGATATAGACCGCACGCTACAGACCCAAATAAATGCTATTACGATTTCTTTATTTTGTTAAATAACCCAGAAAATAAAGAATTTCCTCCTCGACCGGAACATAAGATATATAGAGGAAATGGCCCTGAATTGTATGAAGAGGCCTTTAAGGGAACTTTTCCACCGGTTTTCTGTAATGTTTTGGCACAAGATGGCTCGAATATGGAAACAATGCAATGGGGAAATAAATCCGATAGCTTTAAAGGTGGAATTTTATGCGAACAAGAAATACGTTTGAGACATTTCCATCAAACAATAGATAAATTTATAGAAGCTAATAAAAAATAAAACTCTAATCTGTTTTCTCAGAGGGATTAACTAAAATGAGTCAATTTAAATTTCTAAATAATAAAACCGCTCTTGTTACCGGTGTAAGCTCTAGTGATGATCGTTTTAAAAATATAGGACAAGCACTTGTAGAATTATTAGTTGAAAATGATGCTCAAGTTATCGCTGTATCAAGAAATATAGAAAAATGCGAAAAGGCAATTAAACATCTTAAAGATAAAAACTTCCCTATAGTCGCAAAGCAGTGTGACATTAGCAAACACTCTGATGTAGAATCTTTATTCAATTGGGTTGAAGAAACATATGGAACTTTAAATTATCTGATTAATAATGCTGGAACGGAAGGTACATTAGAGCCAATCGACCAGCTTAGTCTAGATAATATTGATAGCGTTATCGATATTAATGGCAAAGGAACTTTGTATTGTTTGAAAGAAAGTATAAACCTTATGAAAAAAAACCTTTCTAATAATAATAAAATGGACTGCTCAATAATAAATATTGGTAGTATTGCTGCAGAAATAGGTATGCCTAATACAAGTGTATATGCTTACTCAAAAGCAGGAATAGCATCTATAACGAGAGTGGCAACTATAGAGCTCAACGCTTATGCTTTAGAAACTAACACCTCGCCAATAAGGGTAAATGCAGTTTTACCTGGAGTTATTCGCACTCCAATGCATGGTCGTTTTTTAGATGATAATAAGTTAGATGGAATACCACCCGAACAATCGACATCTCCAGAGGAGCTCGCGAAGTGTATTGTAACAAGACTAAATGAGAAATTTTTGATGGGAAGTGTATCTATAATTGATGGCGGATATACAGCTCAATAACAAATTAATTTAATTATAATTGGCTAGGTAAATACCACCAGTGATATATTTATCTTTACTTAATTTTTCTTTTTTAAAATCAATTGTGGAATTCTATGTGAATAAGAAATTAGATTAAAATATTTTCATCAAAATATAGACAAATTCATTGAAAAGAATGCAAAATAGTTATTAATTATATTTTTTAAAATCTTTTAGGAATAAATATGGCTACTTTAAATTTTAATTCTGGAAATAATTATATAATCCCAAGTGAAAACAATATGACTTACAGAGGTCAGCAAGGAAATGATGTATATATTATTTCAAAGGCAACTGAAGATAATGCAATAATTAAAATTATTGATACTGAAGGGTCTAATGTAATTCAATTGGTTGATGGTTTAATTATTACAACATCATTATTCACTAAAAATGCAGCAAGGCTAACGCTTTCTGATGGTTCAGAAATTACTATCAATGGAGCAGATAAATTTACTTATGAAACTAGCGGAAATGCTACCTCTGGGGATATTGGCTCAATGTGGAGTTATTCCGATTTTGTAAAGGGAATGGGTGTTGTCAGTGGGCCTCCGTCATCTGGATCTGAAAATGGTACTGCTAACTATACAATTACTGACACTTTTGAAGTACCAGAGGATACAAGTTCCGATAACACAAACACAGATTATACAGTTGTTAATATAAATGTTTCATCCGATAGCACAATATCAGCAACAAGCGCGGCTGAAGACTTTAGATATGAAGTCGGGACTGATGGTGTTTCAAAAGAAGGGGCATATAATGTTACTATTGATAATTTTGATAAATCCAACGATAAGCTAACTCTTGTTTTAGTTGGAGCATCATCAAATCTAACTACTCAAGAATTTGACGCTATAAAAGATGTCGAAGTTACATCAGATGGAATAAGTGGAACACAAATATTCTTTGCTCCAGACTCAGATCTTGAAAGCGGAAGGTTAATATTACCTGATGTTGAAGAGTCTTTTTCAGATACATGGACGGCAACAACTTATTCAGTCGAAATCATTGCGGATGTTAATTTAGTTTAATTTGGTTGCGGGGGTAGGATTTGAACCTACGACCTTCAGGTTATGAGCCTGACGAGCTACCGGGCTGCTCCACCCCGCGACAATCCCGTTATTTATTGTGAAAAGTAAATGTAATTGATAAGCCTGGCAACGACCTACTCTTCCACACCTTAAGATGCAGTACCATCGGCGCTGAGAAGTTTAACTGTCGAGTTCGGAATGGGATCGAGTTTAGGCCTCTCGCTATAATCACCAAGCTAATGAATTACATTAAGTAGAATTTGAAAAAAAATGAGTATTAAAGATAAGAAAGATCAAGTCAATCGAGTTATTAGTACCAGTCAGCTTCATATGTTACCATACTTCCACACCTGGCCTATCAACGTGGTAGTCTTCCACGACTCTCATGGGAGAACTAGTTTCGAGGGAGGCTTCCCGCTTAGATGCTTTCAGCGGTTATCCCGTCCGTACATAGCTACCCTGCTATGCCGCTGGCGCGACAACAGGTCCACCAGAGGTACGTCCACCCCGGTCCTCTCGTACTAGGGGCAGCTCCTCTCAATTCTCCTACAATCACGGCAGATAGGGACCGAACTGTCTCACGACGTTCTAAACCCAGCTCACGTACCGCTTTAATTGGCGAACAGCCAAACCCTTGGGACCTGCTCCAGCCCCAGGATGCGATGAGCCGACATCGAGGTGCCAAACAACCCCGTCGATATGAACTCTTGGGGGTCATCAGCCTGTTATCCCCGGCGTACCTTTTATCCGTTGAGCGATGGCCCTTCCACACGGGACCACCGGATCACTATGACCGACTTTCGTCTCTGCTCGAATTGTCACTCTCGCAGTCAGGCAGGCTTATGCCATTGCACTCAACGACCGATTTCCGACCGGCCTGAGCCTACCTTCGCGCGCCTCCGTTACTCTTTGGGAGGCGACCGCCCCAGTCAAACTACCCACCATGCAGGGTCCCGGATCCGGCTTCACGGACCGCGGTTAGATATCAATAATAATAAGGGTGGTATTTCAAGGATGGCTCCACATGAACTGGCGCCCATGTTTCAAAGCCTCCCACCTATCCTACACATATCATCACTAATATCACTGCAAAGCTATAGTAAAGGTGCACGGGGTCTTTCCGTCTAACCGCAATCACCCCGCATCTTCACGGGGAATTCAATTTCACTGAGTCTATGTTGGAGACAGTGGGGAAGTCGTTACGCCATTCGTGCAGGTCGGAACTTACCCGACAAGGAATTTCGCTACCTTAGGACCGTTATAGTTACGGCCGCCGTTTACCGGGGCTTCAATTCGGAGCTTGCACTCCTCCTCTTAACCTTCCGGCACCGGGCAGGCGTCAGACCCTATACGGCGCCTTGCGGCTTCGCAGAGTCCTGTGTTTTTAGTAAACAGTCGCCACCCCCAATTTTGTGCCCCCGAACAAAAGTTGCCTTTTGAACGGGCCTCCTTCTCCCGAAGTTACGGAGGTATTTTGCCGAGTTCCTTCAACATAGTTCTCTCAAGCGCCTTAATATATTCTATCCGTCCACCTGTGTTGGTTTGGGGTACGGTCATTAGTGTGGGAGCTATTTCCTGGGACTTATTCATAGCATCCTTAATCCAATAAAAGGATACAATTTACTAAATCCGTCACTACCCACTGGCCGAGGAATATTAACCTCGTTCCCATCCACTACGGCTTTCGCCCTCGCGTTAGGGGCCGGCTAACCCTGCTCAGATTAACTTTAAGCAGGAACCCTTGGACTTTCGGCGAGAGGGTTTCTCACCCTCTTTATCGTTACTCATGTCAACATTCTCACTTCCGATATCTCCAAATATTCTCACGAATATTCTTCACAGACTTACGGAACGCTCCGCTACCGCGCTATAAATAGCACCCGCAGTTTCGGTATATTGCTTGATCCCCGTTACATTTTCGGCACAGAACATCTTGATTAGACCAGTGAGCTGTTACGCTTTCTTTAAAGGATGGCTGCTTCTAAGCCAACCTCCTGGCTGTTTTGGACGTTCCACATCCTTTTCAACTTAGCAATAATTTAGGGACCTTAACTGGCGGTTAGGGCTGTTTCCCTTTCCACTATGGACCTTAGCACCCATAGTGTGTCTGCCATGCATTACTCATCGGTATTCGGAGTTTGGTTAGGTTTGGTAAGACGGTGAGTCCCCCTAGCCCATCCAGTGCTCTACCCCCGATGGTATTCACATGACGCTCTACCTAAATAGATTTCGCGGAGAACCAG